>Ga0224555_1000086_pt1 | contig 117871 bp, 91 predicted proteins | sample 714S23034metaG_FD_180687 | JGI IMG/M metagenome (GOLD analysis project Ga0224555, IMG submission 180687) | Peat soil microbial communities from Stordalen Mire, Sweden - 717 S2 30-34 | ecosystem: Environmental > Terrestrial > Soil > Wetlands > Peat | place: Sweden: Norrbotten County, Stordalen... | reverse complement strand
GCTTACGCCATGAAAACGCGATTCCAGCCGGCCATTGAAGCGTTCTGAACGACCCTCCGAAGGCTGTCTGTTAGCCACTATAAACCTCGAATATCCATTAAAGAGATAATACGGCGCTACCAGGTCAAATCTCAATTCCAGTTGTCACGGGAACGGTGGTCGCTTACCATGAAGCGATGAAGCCGGAATCGTGCGCGGGGATTTTCGCCCCGATGGGAAAATTGATGAGATTGAAAATCGCCTTGACTGGTGCCGCGGTGGTTTCCTCCGCGTGCCTCTCATTCGGGCAGCCGTATTTCGTTTCCCCCGCCGGCAACGACCAGAATCCGGGAACGCTCGAAGAGCCGTTTGCCACGTTGCAACGCGCGCAGCAGGCCGTGCGGCGGCAGAGGGGCGGGGTGTTCCTGCGGGGAGGAACGTATTACTTGGCGGAGCCGCTCGTGTTTACCGCGGAGGACTCCGGCACGAAAGCCGCGCCGGTGGTTTTTCAAAATTACCGGAGCGAAAAGCCGGTAATCAGCGGCGGCATGAAGCTGGCGAACCTGGCGTGGACGCCTTGGACGAACGGGATTTTTCAAACCCAGGTTCCGGACGATTTGCAGACGGAGGAAATTTTCGTGAACGGCCAGCGTCAGATTTTGGCCCGCTATCCCAATTTCGACCCGCACGCCCAGTATTTCGACGGCTTTGCCGCAAACGTGATTTCGAACCGCTCGGCGCGGTGGGCTGATCCCGCCGGGGGATATTTTCACGCGATGCATCCGGCCTTGTGGGGTGATTTCACCTGGCGCATCACCGGCAAAAACGCGAACGGCGAAGCGCAGCTTGAGGGCGGCTGGCAAAACAATCGGGGCGGCGGCCCGAATCCAGGGATTCAGTTTGTCGAAAACATTTTCGAGGAGCTAGACGCGCCGGGCGAATGGTTTTTGAACCACAAAACGCACACGCTCTATTTTTATCCTCCGGCGGGACTCGATCTGGCAGGAGCCGTCATCGAAACGACGCGGCTGCGCAATCTGGTCGAGTTTCGCGGCGATGAAACAAATCCGGCGCGCTTTATTACATTGAAGGGCCTGGCGTTCCGGCAGGCGGCGCGGACGGTGATGGACACGCGCGAGCCGCTGGCGCGGTCGGATTGGGCGATTTATCGCGGCGGGGCGGTCTTTTTCAACGGCGCGGAGGATTGCGCGCTGGAGGACGCCGTGCTTGACCAGCTCGGCGGCAATGCGATTTTTGTCAACAATTACAACCGGCGCGTCACGATCCGCGGCTGTCACATTGACAAGGCTGGCGCGAACGGAATCTGCTTTGTCGGCGACCCCAAGGCGGCGCGCAGCCCGCTGTTCAATTACTACCAGCGCAACCGCCTGGAGGACATTGACCGCGCGCCCGGGCCGAAGACGGACAATTATCCCGCGGACTGCCTGGTGGAGGATTGCCTCATTCACGAAACGGGCCGCGTGGAAAAACAAACCGCGCCCATTGAAATTGATCTGGCGCAAGGCATCACGGTCCGCCACTGCTCGATTTACGATGTGCCGCGGGCGGGCATCAACATCGGCGACGGCTGCTGGGGGGGGCACGTCATCGAGTTTTGCGACATTTTCGACACGGTGAAGGAAACCGGCGATCACGGCTCGTTCAATTCCTGGGGACGCGACCGTTTCTGGCTGCCGGACATCGGCGAAGTCAACAGGTGGGTCAGGCAGGCGCCGGAGCTGCCGCTGCTCGACGCCGTGAAGCCGGACATTTTGCGCGACAACCGGTGGCGTTGCGATCACGGCTGGGACATTGACCTCGACGACGGCTCGTCGAATTACATCATCACCAACAATTTGTGCCTGCGCGGCGGGATCAAGAATCGCGAAGGGTTTCGCCGCGTCGTCGAAAACAACATCCTGGTCGGTTCGGGATTTGATCCGCATGTGTGGTTTGCCGGCAGCGGCGACATTTTCCGGCACAACATTGTGTGGCTCAACTATCGTCCCGCGCGAATGCACGCCCCGCCGTGGGGCGAGGACATGGATTACAATCTCGTGGAAAAAGCCGGCACGGAACCTTCGCCGGCAACCGCATTGCAAGAACAAAGCGGACGCGACGCGCACTCCATCGTGGCGGATGCGGATTTCGTGGACGCTGCCAAAGGCGATTATCGCGTCGGAGAGAATTCCCCCGCGCTGAAGTTGGGCTTTGTCAATTTTCCGATGGACCAATTCGGCGTGCAGAAGCCAGAATTGAAAGCCATCGCGCGCACGCCGGCCTTGCCCGTGCCGCAGGCTGCGGATGTCACCCATGCCGCGAGCGACAACCCGCCGCGCGACTGGCTGGGCGCGAGCATTCGCAACATCGTGGATGAAGGCGAGATGTCGGCGTTCGGCGTCGGCCGGCGCGCGGTGCTGGTGCGCGAAGTCTCGCCGGAATCGACTTTGGCAAAAGGCGGTTTGCAAAAAGGCGATGTGATTTTGTTTTGGAATGGAGCCGCCGTGAACGACGCAACAACATTGGCCGCGCGGGCGCGGACGTTGTCCGCCGGGCAAAGCGCCACGGTCGGCATTTCGCGCAACCAAAAAGAAATGACCCTCAAGATCACCCACTGAATGATTCTTAGCGCGCCGGGGGAATCGGCTGCGCCGCCGGCAGCGAGCCCGCGGGCTTGCCGAAAACCGTAAACTCAATGATCCCAAGGGGCGTCGCGCGCGGCCAGTTGAGCATCGTCAGCCGTACGAACCGGCATTTGGCCGGCGGGATTTCCGCGAAGAGGGTGTTGCGGACGATGTTGTTCGCGGTTTGATCCAGCACGGTCGTGAAGTTGTCGCCGTCGGTGGAGATATCAATTTTGTATTGATAGGCTTTGGTTGGCGGCAACGCGGATGAACTGGGCGCGGCGGGTGGTGTGTTTGTGGCGGCCGCGGCGGTTCCGCCCCGGTTGCCGAGGCGGCCGCCGCCCGTGAACAGCAGCCGCGCCGAATCTATTGTGAACAGTTGCACGACGTCAAACCGGGTCGCCGGCCCCAGGTCCAAAGTCAGTGTCGGCCGCGCGTCGTCGGGACTCGGCTCCCACCATGTGCCGCTGGAGTTGTCAACGGCATAGGCGGCGTCGCGGCCGGGTTGCTGCGAGGAAAAACGCGAAAGCGTGTTCATCGCCCGGACTTTGTTGATGGAGACCGGTATGGAGCCGGAGTCACCGTCCCTGGCGGGATCGGCGACGACGCCCGGCGCCCACTGCGGCGTGTCGGTGACGCGGACGGACAGGTTACCGTCCTTGTCGAAGGCAATTGGGTCCATGCCGATGCGCCGTCCACCCGGTGGATTGTTGAGCACGATGGTGTAAAACTGCCAGAGAATCCCGCCAGGGCCTTCGACGATGCTGCCGTGGCCGGTTCCGGTGACGAGGCCGTCGGTTTTGCGGAGGAGCGGGTTATTGGGGGCGTAGGTGAACGGTCCCATCGGACTTTTGGCGGTGTAATAGCCTTCGGCATAAGTCTTCCACTGCGTGCCGGACGCGGAGTATTCGAGGTAGTAAGTGCCGTTGTGCTTTTGCAGCCACGGTCCTTCAATCCAAGCCACGTCGGTGTATTCGTTCATCTCGCCGTAGCGCTCCCAGACGTGATCGCTGTTGAAGCCGAAAAGGTGTTGCGGCGGGCCGGCAAATTTGCCCAGGTCATTTGGGTCGAGCGGCGCGACAAAGATGCCGCTGACGCCGCGGCCGGGATAATAGAGATAGGGCTTGTTGTCGTCGTCAACGAAGATGTCTATGTCGAAAGCGCCGTTCCAACCGCCGGCGACATCAGGAGTATTCTTCCAATCCCCGATGTTGGTGAAAGGGCCGAGCGGGTTGTCGGCCTTGAAGAGCGGGCCGTCGTTGCCGCCCATGTAAAATGCGCCGTTGAATTTCACGACGTGCGGCGCGACCGGGACGTTGGTCACGCGCTGGAATGTCCAGTTGAGGAGGTCGTCGGAAATCCACGCGCCGCCGCCGGTGCAATACATGTAGTATTTGCCATTGTCGCGGATCACGGTGACGTCGCCGGACGCGGACGCTCCGGGGTCGCTGACCATCGGGAGCGGATTGCAATAGCGCGGTGATTTGCCCAGTACCGGATCGGCGGCTTGCGCGGAAGCGAAAACGGCGGCGCACAGTGCGACGCCAAACAGGAGTTGCCATCGGGTCATCATGGGATGAGATCATGCGCTTTTACCCGGCTGCCGGCCAGAGCAAAATTGTTGGGAACGGGATTAAGCGCGGGCAATCTGTATCCTGTTTACAACCTGTTCCAATTCACATATCCTGGGCTTCCCATGAAAAAAGGTCTTTCAATTATTGCGATAATCAGTGTGCTTTGCGCCGCGGTTCAGGCGGCGGAAATCAAGGTTAGTTCGCCGGATGGCAAAGCCGTCATCACCTTGACGGATGCGGGTGGGTTAAGTTACGCCGTCGCGTTTGACGGACGTGAAGTGGTGGCCAAATCGCGCTTTGGCATCATCGCGGACGATGTTGATTTGGGCGCGGATGTCAAGCTGGGCAAAACTTCCTCGCGCAAGATTCGTGAGTCCTACGCCATGTTTGGCGGTCACTCGGAGGCAAACAACAACTGCCGCGAAATCACGGTGTCCGTCCGCAACGCCGCCGGTGAAACCTACGAACTGGACGCGCGCGCCTACAACGACGGCGTGGCGTTGCGCGCGCGGCTGGCGGCGAAGCCGGGGCGGAAAATCAACGGAGAGTCCGCGGAATGGAAGCTGTCCGGCAATTCGCTGGCGTGGTATCAGACCGATTTTGGCAGTTACGAGGGGCTTTTCCAGAGCAGCCGGCTGGAGGATTTGCCGGCGGGCAAAAAAATTCCATTGCCGATTACCTTCACTCTGCCGGGCGGCGGATACGCGCTGGTCACGGAGGCGAATCTTCTGAATTACAGCGATCTGGGAGTGCAGATCGCTCCCGACCACTCGCTGGGCGCGTTTTTTCATGCCAGCCAAAGTGGCTGGACGGATGGCAACGCCGTGGTTCAGCCGTGGCGCGTCACCTTGCTGGCACGCGATCTCAACGCGCTGGTGAACAGCGATCTCATCCGCAATCTTTGCCCGGCCGCTCCGCCGGAACTGGCCAAGGCGGATTGGATTCAGCCCGGTCGCTCCTCGTGGCAATGGTGGTCGAGCGGCGGGCCGGTTTACTCCGAGCAGCATCAGTGGGTGGATTGGACCAAACAATTGGGTTTTGAGTATTACCTGGTTGACGAGGGCTGGAAAGGGTGGAAGGAGAATGGCCTGGACGCCTGGGCCTGCCTGCGCGAGGTTTGCGATTATTCCAAAACCAACGGCGTAAAAATCTGGGCCTGGGTCAACAGCAGCGACGTCGCGACCCCCGCGACCCGCACCGCCTTTCTGGACCATGCCGTCGAGGCGGGCGTGGCCGGGGTGAAGATTGATTTCGAGCCGCAGGCCAATCCACGGTGGGTCCAGTGGTATGAAGACTCGCTGCGCGATGCCGACGCAAGAAAACTGATGTTGGATTTTCACGGCGCCAACAAACCGGTTGGCCGCGAACGCACCTGGCCCAATGAATTGACCCGCGAATCCATACGCGGCCACGAGTATCACATATTGCGTTACCACCGCACTCTGCCGCCGCAGCACGATTGCATCCTGCCGTTCACCCGATTTGTGATCGGGCCGGGGGATTACACGCCAACGGTTTTCAACCCCAAGGAACTGCGCGGTTACACTTGGGCGCGCGAACTTTCCCAAGCCATCGTCTTCACCTCGCCCTTCCTGTGCTATGCGGACAGCCCGAAAAATTATCTGGAAAATCCCGCCGTGGATGTGTTGAAGGCGATTCCCTCGACGTGGGACGAAACGGTGGTTCTGCCGGGCAGCGAAATTGGCAAATGCGCGGCGTTTGCCCGCCGCAAGGGAACGGTGTGGTTTGTCGGCGTCATCAACGGCCCGGATTCCACAACGCTGGACTTCCCGCTGGATTTTCTCGGACGCGGCAATTATGAAATGATTCAACTAGGCGACGCGCCCGGGCGCGACGACGCCTGGCAGCGCGAGGAGAAAATCGTCAAGCGCGGCGACCCTGTGCGTCTTTCTTTGCGGTCCGGCGGCGGGTGTGTCATCGAGTTGAGCCGGCGGAAATGAGAGCCATCTCTCCCGTTTAGCGACCGTTCCAGTGGAACGTTTTGCCTTTGGCCAGCTTGACATCTCGCGTCACCGAGCCGTAACGCAGACGCGCGGCGCCGCCGGCCATCGAACGAATGGTCGCTTGCGCAAGCCTTCCATCGCGCCATTGGATGTCCACCTCAAATCCGCCGCGCGCGCGCAGCCCTTTGACTGAGCCGGCCGGCCACGCTTTTGGCAAGGCGGGCAGCAGGTCAATGACATGGCTTTCCGCCGTGGGAGAGTTCGAATCGGAGACGCGCTCCTGGCTCTGAAGCAGCATTTCCGTGATGCCGGCCACCGCTCCAAAGTTGCCGTCAATCTGAAACGGCGGGTGCGCGTCGAACAAATTCGGATACGTGCCGCCGGCTTCTGCCATGATGACGCCGGTTTCGTCGGTGAAGCGAAGCTGATCCGACAAGAGCCGATGCGAGTGGTCGCCGTCGCGCAGGCGCGCCCAAAGGTTTTCCTTCCACGCGATGGACCAGCCGGTGCCGTTGTCGCCGCGCATCGCAAGCGATTTTTTCGCCGCCGCCGCCAATTCAGGCCTCGCCAGCACGTCAATCTGGTCGCCCGGATAAAGCGCGTACAAATGCGACACGTGTCGGTGATGAGGGTCGTGCGAATTCAAATCCCAATCCCCGTTCCATTCCATCAACTGTCCCGCCTTGCCAATTTGCAGGGGGCGGATGCGGTCGCGCGCAGCTTCCAGTCTGGCTTTGAATTCCGCGTCCACCCGGAGCGCGCTGGCCGCGCGGGCGGTCTTGTCGAACAAGTCCCAGACAATCGAACGATCCATCGCCGCCCCTTCGGTGATGCTGGCACTGACGCCCTGGTCGGTGATGAAGCTGTTTTCGGGCGATGACGACGGCGAGGTAATCAGTCTGCCGTCTTCGCCTTCAACCAGGTTGGCCAGCCAGAACTCCGATGCGCCGCGCAGGGTCGGATACACTTCGCGCAAATAACTTTTGTCCTGCGTAAAAGCGTAATGTTCCCACAAATGCCGGCACAACCAGCCGCTGCCCCCGAACCAGATGCCCCACGACAGCCGCTCGCCCGGACTGGTCCAACTCCAGCCGTTGGCGGTATAGCCCAAGACCCAACCGGGTGTGTCCGGTCCGAAATACGCCTGGGCCGTTTTCGCGCCGGGCAAGACGAAATTCGTCGTCATGTTCAGCAGTGGCAGGTGCATTTCGCCCAGGTTGGCCGGCTCGGCGGGCCAGTAAATCATCTCGAGATTGATGTTCGCGTGGTAGTCGCTCTGCCACGGCATATTGAGACCGTCGCCCCAGATGCCCTGGAGATTCGCGGGCAAGGGGTCGTTTGGACGGCTTGCCGAAATCAACAAGTAGCGTCCGAACTGGAAAAACAGCGACACCAGCGCCGGATCATTTTTGCCGTCGCCGTAATTTTTCAAACGCTGATCGGTGGGCAATTTCGCCGCGGCAGTGGTTCCCAAATCGAGAGTGACGCGGTGGAAATAGGGTTGGTATTCGGCAAGGTGCGCGGATTTGAGTGCGGCGTAGGATTTTCCCGCCGCGGCTTCCAATCGCAGCGCGGCGTCGTGTGGGTCCGCGCCATGATAGCCTTTCGAGTAATCCAACACGAACGAAGTGCCGCAGGTCAACAGCACCACCGCTTCATTTGCGCCCTCCACCTTCAGGCTCTCCCCCGCTCCACTCACTTTGCCGCCTTTGACCAGTATGCGCGCGTCCGCTTCATACTCCAGGTTCCCCTTCAGATTCGGCATGTCGGTGTTGCCGGTCATCACGAGCGTGTCATTGCCGGCCACTTGGGTTCGTGCCGACGCGGCGCGCGTCAGCCGCATCGTGAAGTTCAATCCGCCTGCCGAACTGCTGGTCAGCCGCTCAACGATCACCCCGTCCGGCGCGCTGGAAAAGATTTCACGCTGGAATTTCGTCTGGCCCACTGCGAACTCGACGCCAGCCAGCGCCGAATCCACGTCAAGCCACCGCCTGTAATCCGTCACCGCGCCGTCGGGCAGTTGAAACTCAAAATTCAAATCGCCCAATGTCTGGTAGGAAGCGTTGTAAGGTGCCGGGCCGTTGAAGTTGGCGTTCGCAAACTTTTCGGCCTCCGCGTACTTGCGTTCGCGGATCAGTTGCCGCAGTTCTGGCAGGCTTTTGTAGGCGTCCTTCCGGTCGGCGTCCGGCTGCGGATGTCCACTCCAGACCGTGACCTCATTGAGCTGCAATCGCTCGCTTGCCGGCTGGCCAAAAATCATCGCGCCCAACCGCCCGTTCCCGATGGGCAGCGCCTGCACCCATTTCACCGCCGGTTTGTCATACCAGAGCCGGTTGGGATTCGCCATCGCCGGCCCGGCAAAAGGTTCTGAGGCGTGGAGCGACGTAAATGCAACGCCACACAGGATGGCGAGGATTGAGGACCTTGGATTTCTCATGAGTTGAACGCGGACTGCCCGCGACAGGTTTGCGTCGCGGGATAATCCGCCGCATGTCCCAGGCGCACCCGCGCCTGTAAAACAGATCATTTGTAAAGCGGGCCGAAATTGGCGCACGCGCGAAAATCCGCGCCTTCGCGGTCGGCGGTGCCGAAGGCGTTCCAGGCGCTGGGGCGGAAGATGTTTTCTTCCGGCACATTGTGCATATAGACCGGAATCCGCAGCATCGCCGCCAGGGTGATCAAATCCGCGCCAACGTGGCCGAAGCCGATGGCGCCGTGGTTCGCACCCCAGTTGTTCATCACGGAATAGACATCGCGGAAGGCGCCCTGTCCGGTCAGAATCGGCGCGAACCAGGTGGTCGGCCACGTCGGGTTGGTGCGTTGATCGAGCGCGTCATGCACCTCTTCCGGCAGATCAATGGTCCAGCCCTCGGCGATTTGCAGCGCAGGCCCAAGTCCCTTGACCAGGTTCAACCGGCACATCGTCACCGGCATTCCGCCTTTGGTGAGAAAGCGCGAGGACCAGCCGCCTCCGGGGAAATACTCCGTAATGGACGGATGCCACGTCGTCGCCGCGAGGCATTTCTGCGCCTCGTCGCGGGTGATTTCCCAGAATGGTTTCATCACCGGCTGCCCGTCGCGCTCCTGCCGGCCCGTGCCGTCGAGCGTGGCCGGGCCGGAATTGATGAGATGCAAAATGCCGCCCGCCGCCGCGCCGGTGAGCGTGTGGCCGGCGACGCGCTTGACCGCGTCGGGACTCCAATACGTGCGCACGTCGGCAAAAATCTGCGCGGTGTTGGTGAGCAGATAGCCAAAGAGCATGGACGCGCCGTTGAGACAGTCGTTTTCCGTCGCGACAATGTAAGGCGCGCGGATGCCGTTCCAGTCGAATGACGTGTTGAGGATGGCTTCGAGGAAATCGCCGTTGGGCTGGTAATCGGTCCACTGGCGCTGGCCCTGGAAACCGGCGGCGATGGCGTTGTGCCCGTTGGCTTCCTCGCCGAAGCCCATCGCGGCCAGTTTGGGGTTGCCGACCATCAGGTCGCGCGCGATGAGCGCCATCTTGACGGACTTTTCCCATTCGCTGTCGAGCTGCGCGCGGGAGCGGATTGTCTTTGGCGAATTGTAGTCCTTGCCTTCCTTGCAATTTGCCTTCACCCACTTGAACGCTTTCTTGTATTCGGCCTGATCGAAAATGCCGCGGTCCATGCGGCGGAGAAATTCCGTCATGTCAATAGTCTCAACCCTCATGCCAAGATGGCTCTCGAAGAACGGCTGGTCCACAATCGAGCCGGCAATGCCCATCGACACGCCGCCCATGCCGAGATAAGACTTGCCGCGCATCGTCGCCACGGCCAGACCGGCGCGGGCGAATTGCAGAATCTTCGCCGAAACATCGGCGGGGATCACCTTGTCGGCGCCATCCTGGACATCGCGCCCGTAAATCCCGAAAGCTGGCAATCCCTTTTGCGTGTGGCCGGCCAGCACGGCGGCGAGATAGACCGCGCCGGGCCGCTCGGTGCCGTTGAACCCCCAAACCGCCTTGGGCATCGTTGCATCCATGTCCATGGTTTCGCTGCCGTAGCACCAGCACGGCGTCACGGTCAGCGACAACCCGGCGCCTTCGCGCGCGAATTTTTCCGCGCACGCGGCGGCCTCGGCGACGCCGCCAATGCACGAGTCGGCAATGACGCATTCCACGCGCTTGCCGTTGGGATGGCGCAGCCGTTCGCGAATGAGTTTCACAACGGACTTGGCGAGGTTCATCGTTTGCGTTTCCAGCGATTCGCGGACGCCGCGGCGCCGTCCGTCAATGGCCGGGCGGATGCCGATTTTGGGGAGTTTTTTGAACAGTGGATTTTCCATAATATTGCTTGTTGAACTTATTTAACCTGTTTACCGGGGCGTGCCAAGCAAAGAAGATAAGCCTTCCCATTGACACGCCGGGCCGCGCCACGGTATTATCACACCATGAAAAGTCAGTCCGCAAGAGAGTGTTCCCTCACCAATCGTCGTGATTTCCTTCTAAAGACCGGGCTTGCCACAGGCGCCGCCGCACTGTTCGCGGGTCGCTTTGCCCATGCGGCGGACGCGCCCGGCTCCGCGCCTCAAACACCCGCCGCCCCGCAGGCGACCGCGGCCGCTTCCGCCGCGCCTGCCAAGGTCGCGCTCACTAACGGCGACAATCGCACCGACAATATTTTCCGGGCCATGAAGTCGCTGGAAAAGGAAATCGCCCAGTCCATCGGCAATCGCCGGGTGGTCATCAAGCCCAACAATGTTTCCACGACCACCCAGCTTCCCGCCACGCACGCGGATGCTCTGGCTGGCATTCTGGAGTTCCTCAAGTCCATCGGGAAGCTCGACAACGCCATTATTGCCGAATCCGCCCTGGGCTCCACGATGGAGGGCTTCCAGAACTTCGGCTATACCACGCTCGCGGACAAGTACAAGGTCAAACTGGTGGATCTGGACCACGAAGAATACAAGACGATCCTGGCGTTCAACCAGACCGACGCGACGCCGCGCCGGGTGCGGGTGTCGGGCATCCTGGCCAATCAGACGGACAACTTCATCATTTCGGCGTGCATGCTCAAGACCCACGATCTGGTCGTCGCCACGATGTCCATCAAGAACATCGTCGTCGGCTCGGCGCTGAAGCTGCCCAATCCCAACGGCGACCGGGGTGGGCGCGGATTTGGTGGCAGCGACAAGCCCATCCTCCACGGTGGTGGCGCCCACGGCATCAACATCAATCTGGCCATGCTCGCGCCGATGCTTCACCCCTCGCTCTCCGTCATTGACGGCTTTGAGGGCATGGAAGGCAATGGCCCTGTCAGGGGCACCCGCGTGGACCATCGCGTCTGCGTCGTCAGCACCGATTGCCTCGCCGCAGATACCGTCGGCGCCACCCTCATGGGCATTGATCCGGCCAATATCGGCTACCTGACTTACCTGGCTGCAGCCAAGGCGGGCGAGTCCGATCTGGGAAAGATGGAGATCCTGGGCGAACCCGTCGCCAAGCTTGCCAAAAAGTACCAGCTTGCGTCTTCGATAGAGAACCAGCTCAAATGGAAGAATGCGGCGCGGGTGACCTCCGAGGGATAGCCCACTGTCATCCTTCCCGCCAGTCGATGGCTGCAAATTATAAATTGGAACTGGTCGGTGTTCTCGGCCATCCCGTCGCCGAGAATCCCACTTGCGTCATGCAGGAGGCGGCCTTCGCGGCGCTGGGCTTGCCGTGGCGCTATCTCACCATGGATGTCGCGCCCGCGGACCTGGCCGACGCCATCCGCGGTGTGCGCGCTCTTGGGATGCAAGGCGTCAATCTGACCATCCCGCATAAAGTCGCCGTCCTTCCCCTTCTGGATGAAGTGTCGCCAGATGCCGCGCGCATCGGCGCTGTCAACACGGTGCGGCGCGACGGACGCCGGCTGATCGGCGAAAACACCGATGGCAAAGGTTTCCTGCGCGGACTGCGGCTGGAAGCCGGCCTTGATCCGGCGGGCCGGAACGTGCTCCTGCTGGGCGCGGGCGGCGCGGCCCGGGCCATCGCGTTTGAACTGGCGGCGGCGGGCGTGAAGCGGCTGGCCATCGTCAATCGCGGCGCGGAGCGCGGCGCCGCCTTGTGCGAGGACCTCAAGCGGCGCGCCGGCCTGTCCGCGCGGTTTGAGTTGTGGAGCGGGGTGTGCAAGGTTGGCGCGGAAGTGGATATTCTGGTCAACTGCACTTCCATTGGATTGTTTCCCAATGTCGCCGAGACGCCCCCGGCGGACTTGCAAGAGGCCCGGCCCGATCTGCTCGTTTGCGACGTGGTGCCCAATCCGGCGGAAACCGGTTTCATCAAGGCCGCGCGCGCCCGAGGATTACGAACACTGACCGGCCTGCCCATGCTGGTCTGCCAGGGCGTCATTGGGTTTGAGATGTGGACGGGCCGCCCGGCGCCGGAGGCCGCGATGAGAGCCGCGCTGGCGAAGGCCTTCGAGTAGTCAATACTAAAGTAAAGTTCATGGCGGCAAGCGAAACCAACCGCCGCGACGACGCCCCGGATGCGCCGGCTTTTGTGACCACGCATTGGTCGGTTGTCCTTGCGGCGGCGCGGAGCGACACGCCGCGCGCCCAGGCCGCGTTGGAGCATCTCTGCCGGATATACTGGTATCCCATTTACAATTTTGTCCGTCGTCAGGGACACTCCACCCACGACGCGCAAGACCTGACCCAGGAATTCTTCGCCCGGCTGCTGGAGAAGCACTGGATTGCCGACGCCGACCAATCGCGCGGACGGTTCCGGTCGTTTCTGTTGCTCATGTTGAAACGGTTTCTCGTCGTTGAATGGCGCAAGGCAAACGCTCAGAAGCGGGCCGGCAACCTGCATCCGCTGCCGTTGCCGTTGGACACCGCGGAGACCCGCTACACCCGTGAACCTGCCGACAACCACACTCCTGAACAAGCCTTTGAAAAGCAGTGGGCGCTCACTTTGTTGGATACGGTTGTCCGGGATTTGGGCGCAGACTATGAACAAGACGGCAATGGCCGATTATTCGAGGTCCTCAAACCCACCCTGACGGGCAGCCGCGAAACCCAGCCCTACGCCGCCTTGGCCTCCGCCTTAAACATGTCCGAAGGCGCGGTGAGAGTCGCGGTGCATCGCTTGCGGGAACGCTACCGGCAACGGCTCAGGGCCGAAGTGGCCCACACCGTGGGTTCCCCCGCTGACGTGGACGATGAACTGCGCCACCTTTTTCGAGTGTTGGCCCGCACCCGATGAATCTTTTTCTCCGCCGCGTGTAACATTCCGCCTTGGTTCGCTAAGGTAAGGGTGGAAAGAAATAATATGGCCGCTGAGCATAGATGTTCGACTTGTGGAAAGGCGCTTGAAGCCAGCGCGCCAGGAGGCCTGTGCCCCGAATGTCTCATCAAAGTGGGCCTGGGATCGGGCGTGGACTCTGGGGCGGACACCGAAACCCATGCGACTCGACGCGATTTCGTGCCGCCGCCGGTGGAGAAACTTGGGCCGCTGTTTCCCCAACTGGAGATCCTTGAACTCATCGGCAAGGGCGGCATGGGGGCCGTTTACAAGGCGCGGCAGAGGGAACTGGACCGCATCGTCGCCCTCAAAATCCTGCCGCCCGATATTGGGCAGGACGCAGCTTTTGCCGAACGCTTTGCGCGCGAAGCCAAAGCGCTGGCCAAGCTCAACCATCCCGGAATCGTCACCCTTTACGAGTTTGGCCGGGCGGATGGCTTGTATTTCTTCTTGATGGAATACGTGGACGGCGTGAACCTGCGGCGGTTGCTGGCGGGTGGGCGGGTCTCGGCTCGCGAGGCACTGGCCATCGTTCCCCAGATTTGCGATGCGCTTCAATACGCCCACGACCAGGGCATCGTCCATCGCGACATCAAACCGGAAAACCTGTTGCTCGACCGGCGCGGCCGGGTGAAGGTGGCGGATTTTGGTTTGGCGAAAATCGTCGGGAATCAGACCGGGGAAAAACCCACTGGCGGAGAAAGCGCGCCGGCTTCCTCCGCGCTATCGGACGCCGGCAAGTTAATGGGCACGCCGCAATACATGTCGCCGGAGCAGATTTCCGCGCCGGGCGAGGTGGATCATCGCGCGGACATTTACGCTCTGGGCGTGGTGTTTTACCAGATGCTCACCGGCGAATTGCCGGGCAAGCCGATCGAACCGCCATCCAGGAAAGTTCATATTGACGTGCGCCTGGATGAAGTGGTGCTGCGCGCGATGGAGAAAAACCCCGAACTGCGCTACCAGCAAGTCAGCGAAGTCAAGACGATGGTGGAATCCATTTCAAGCTCCTCTTCCCCAGTCGCGGAGACGGGGCCATCGCCAGCGCGCCCTGCGGCTACTCGCGGCCGCATACGGGCCGCGTTGATTGTGGGCGTTCTGGTCTGGTTGTTCGTCGCAGGGACTGTAACGCTCATCATGGGGGGGGCAGAAAGTTGGAAAGTGGTGGCGGTCATCAGTTGGCCGCAGAAATCGCAGCCCGGACGCCCGGCGGAAGCGCACTTCAAGTTCATCGCCAGCATGGTTGATCTCATCCGATCCGACGTCATCCTTGGCCGGGTCATCGACCGGCTCGAATTGGACGAGCGCTCGGGAAAACTGGACGAGCGATGGGGAAAACGCAACCTGGTGCTGAAACTCACCAAGGCGCAAGCGATGGTCTTGTTGAAGCGCCGACTCGACGTGCGGTCCGAGGGCGGCACCCTTATCCAAATCGGCGTCTCTGGCAAGCGGCCGGAAGAGCCGGAAGAAGCGATGGACATAGCCGACACCATCGCCAAAGAGATCCGCGCCTACCGCATCGAGCAGCACGACGACCCTCCGGCAGACATGCTCGAGATGACTCTTCGCTACACACCGCTGCCCGGCATCCTGCTCGGACTCGCCGCGGGTTTCGTGCCAGGGTTGCTCGCGGGCGGGTTGGTTCTGTGGCGTGGATCCATGCGCCGGAGACCGCAGGCGAGGCAGGTCAAGATGGCGATGGGCAGAGCGGACAGTCCTGCCCGCGAGACAATTCAAGGAGCGGCTGGTTCGTGGAAATCTCTGACATCACTGCCGCTTCTCACGCGGGTCGTCCTGACGGGGGCGGTGTTGGTCGCGCTCGTTGCCCTTGGCCTGACGGCGTTCGCTTTCATTAGGAGGGCGAATTATGTGGACAAGCGCACGTTGGCCGAGGCGCCGGATAAACTCCAATCGGCTCCGACTGACGCCGTGATTCAGGCGGGCTTGGGCGCGCCGACATCAGCGTGGCCTTGGCTGGAATTGGGAGGGCGCGCTCGCAAGGGCCAGATCAGCGCCAACGAGGCAAACAAGATCGTGGATGACCTTGCCGCGTGGCTGCGGCGCGATTATCCCGGAGGCTACGACCAGCCCTTGAACTGGCTTGGCCAATTGCTGACACAGTTGAGCGAGAGTCATCTGGTCACAGAGACAAGTGCGCTGGGTTTTCTGGATGCCTGCCATGGCAGTCCTTCCATTGAACCGCTGGCGCGGGTGCGTGAAAACGAGCGATATGTCGAGATCAAATGCACGTTGCGAAGCGTTTGGGTAAGCAGCCAGGGATCTGGGCTTGGGTTTGACCTCCTCAACGAGTTGCGTTCTGTCACGCTGGATGGCCAGCCGGCTCTTGTTCGTGATGTCTTTGGCCGGGGTTGGAACCAGCAACAATACACGGGCAACCTGCCATTGCTGGGCGTGCCTCCCGGCAAACACATCGTGCGATGCGAAATCGAAAGCGCATTGATCGCCGCAACCAACATGCCCGGACTCGCGTCGGATGCGCTGTCAAAAGACTGGCCTCCCGCCGCGCGCCGCTGGACGCGAGTTTGCCAGGCGGAGTTAAGGGTTTATGCCAGGGATGCCCAGATCGTGAGCCTGTCGAATGACCCGGCGCTGGACCCGTTGGCCCACGGCGCGTTGTCGCCTGGGCAAGTCATCATCCGGCGCAAGGGCGGGAGCCTGACGGCCTCTGTTCAGGTCTCTCCCAATCCCAAGCCGGGGCTGCCCATCAGCGTTGAGGTCAACCTGCGCATTGCCGGACAAGCAGTCAAATGTGGCGACCTTTGGGCGGTGGCGATCCCCAATGGATCGTCGGGAGACGGCGGGGAATTTTCCGCGAACATTGAGCCATTGGACCCGCGGATCAAGGAAGCGGAAATCGTCCTCACACCGAATCCAAGAGCGATGGAGTCACATCCAGACATTGATCGCATCTGGGGCAGGGAGATAGTCTTCAGCCACGTTCCGTTGTCGCGGCAGGATCTGTCCGCCGCCGCGCCAGCGGAGCCGGCCGGCGCCCAAACCAACGAGTGAGCCTGCTTCCAAACACTCCGAATCCCGGCAAATAGCCTGCTCCAGGGACAAAAGCTCCATCCCATCTGATTGCCTGACAAGATGATATAATCCCCGTAATGACCACCATGACGGCCTTGCATTTTAAGATTCATTCATGCACACTGATTCCATGAGCGATAAAGAGTTTGCGTTGGAGTCGATTCAGCGATTGCCCGCAGATGCCAGGCTTGACACAATCGCCGAGCGATTGGAGTTTCTTGCCGCGATCCGCAAGGGGTTTGACCAAATCGAGCGTGATGAAACCGTGCCGCACGAAGAAGTCAAACGGCAGTTGGCGACATGGCTTTCAAAATAATCTGGTCGCGCCAAGCGCACGATGATTTGCGCGATATTGTGAGCTTCATCGCGGCGAATAATCGTCCCGTGGCTGAATCCTTTGGGTTTCGGCTCATGGCCAAAGTGGATTTGCTGGCACAATTCCCGCAGATCGGACGAGTTGTGCCGGAAGAGCAGGACGAGAATATCCGTGAAGTCATTTTACCTCCTTACAGGATTATCTATCGGGTTCTGCCGGAAAATCATGTGGTCGCCATTGCTCGTGTCTGGCATGGTGCGCGAGGCGAACCGGAAATTCCAAGTCGTTTGGAATATTAACCTGGCACCCTAAAGGCAGCCTTTACTCCGTGCCTTGATTTCCCCAAACACTCCGAATCCCGGCAAATAGCCTGCTCCAGGGACAAATGCTCCATCCCATCTGGTTGCCTGGCAAGATGATATAAGCAAGGCGTATTATTCGCGTGACATGTATTAGGCAAGGTGTTAGAAATGGCCCAATACTGCGGACACGGGAAGCAGACCCAATTCAGCCACTGATCCGCCCGCAGTTAGAGTTTCTAAAGCCAAAGTCATGAGGATTGATGTGCCCAAGAGCCGGGAGCGCATGAAGGGAGGCGAACTGCCGCCTGCTGAAGAATTGTTGCCGCTGGTTTACCAGGAATTGCGCAAACTGGCCGCGCACAAGATGGCCCGGGAGTTGCCCGGCCAGACGCTGCAACCCACCGCGCTGGTCCACGAGGCCTGGCTGCGGTTGGGCGCCGATGCCCAGCCGGCGTGGAAGAATCGTTCTCATTTCTTCGCCGCGGCGGCCGAAGCGATGCGCCGGATTCTGGTCGAGCGCGCGCGCCGGCGGATGGCCCTCAAGCGCGGTGGTGGAGCGGACCGCGTCAATCTGGACGAGTTGGAAATTCCCCTGGCAGCGGACGACGACGAGAGGCTGCTGGCGGTGAACGAGGTCCTGGAGCAATTTGCCGCCAGCAATCCGCGCCAGGCTGAATTGGTGAAGCTGCGTTACTTTGCCGGGATGACTTTCGAGGAGGCTGCGTCGCTCTTGGGCATCGCCGTGCCGACCGCGAAGGAATGGTGGGCCTACAGCCGCGCCTGGCTGGCGGTGGCGATGCGCGCGTGTCCGTGAAGCCGGTCAGCCTCCCGCCCCTACGCCGGTTCAGGCGGGGTCGAGTGGCGGAAAGAATGTCTGAAATTCGTCCATGCTTTTTCCCGCCCGAATGCGCATGTATGAATGAAGGCGCCAATGCCTTCGCTTATGAAACCGGCTAATGACAGGGAAATAGTCCTCTTTCGCGAGGCCCTCCAACGGGTTGTTGACAACGCTGTACTGGTTCAGTGGCGCCGATGGCGCCAACCCACAGTCCACGCTTATTCAATCGAGCGGCGGTTTGTTCCACGGGACCGCGGAATTTGGGGGTGGCGCATACGACGGCGCAAGCCAGACGGGGCACGGTCTTGTGTTCCGCCTGACATCGGATTCCTTGGTCATCAGTCCTTCCGCCGGGTTTAGCGCCACCGGGCAGCTCGGCGGCGCCTTTAGTCCCGCCACAGAGACCCTTATTCTGACAAACATCAGTTCCTCTTCATTGACTTGGTCGGTCCTCAACACCGCGGGAAGCTGGCTGGCTGCCACACCGACAAACGGCGTCCTGGCGGCGCACACCGCTGCCAGCGTCGTCGTCAGTTTCAGCGCCGCCGCCGGGTTTCTCGGCACCGGCGACTTTGCCACAAATCTGATCTTTACGAATTGGAACACACACGTCTCCCAGAGTGAATTCTTTGGCCTGCAGATTGGGCAAACCATCGTGCGGAACGGCGGATTTGAGACAGGGAGCTTTGCTTCCTGGACGCTTGTGGACGACACAGGCAACGGCTCAGTTTACGACGCCGTGATGAACGCTTCCTCTGGGTACAACGTCGTCCACTCCGGCAATTATGGAGCTGGTCTGGCTGACTACAAGTTGGCGACCCTTTCTCAAAACCTGCCCACGACGCCGGGCCTGGACTACCTGTTCTCGTGTTGGTTCGATAACCCCACAGCCGGATCAGGACAACAATTTGAAGTCAAGTGGAACGGCGCTACCATCTATAATGCGATTAACACTCCTGCCTTCCAATAGACTAATCTACAATTCATCGTCGCGGCCAGGGGGACAAACACCGTTCTTCAATTCGCGGCGGAAAATCAGACGGGCTATTTTGGCTTGGACGATATCAGCGTCACGCCGATTCCCGCCGTGGGGTTTCAAAGCCCCATTGAGGAATCGAACAGTTTCAATCTGACTTGGATTACGGCCAGCGGGCTGACCTACCAGGTTGAGTACACGACCAATTTGTCACAACCCAATTGGGTCAATTCAGGAACGCCCATCGTCGCCACTGGCATGCCGCTCACGGTTTCAGACACCAACGCCCTCCTATCGTCGTCGCAGCGGTTTTACCGGCTGGTTGTTTCGCCATAAAGAGCTGCTTCCAATTAGGAATCTTGCATGGGTCAATGGTGGGCGGGTTGGCCCGCCAACTGAAAATGAAATTTAAACAGAAAAATCACACACTATGAAAACGAAATTCAACCTCCTGGTTGCCAGCCTCCAATCCTTAAAGGTCGTCGTGATCCCGGCGCGGAGAAAGGTCATCAACGGATGCTCGTTTGAAAAGGAAATTATGAAAACTTGGGTGTTCAGCCACGTTCCGTTGTCGCGGCTGGATTTGGCCGGCGCAGCGCCGGCGGAGTCTGCTGGCGCCCAAACCAACGAGTGAGCCTACTTCCAAACACTCCGGATGTCGGCATCGAAGACGACGGCCACGACCGAATCCGCGGGCGAGGCCGTTCGGTCGATGTCGCGGACGGTCACCGCCTGGTCCCCGTCGTATGGGAGCAACCGCCCCGTATAGACTTCAAATACTTTCTTGACGCGCAGCGCGCCCAGCGGCGGCATTTTGAAGGTGTTTCCAGCGTAATCCTTCAAGAGATGCGCATACACCACCGGGCCTTTGTAGCAAAAGCCGTACTGTTTATCCACCGGCTCCCAGGGTCCGCCGCGGGTGCCGTAGATGGCCTCCCCCATCCTGGCCATCCAATCGCCCATTTCCCGCAGACGCTTCTGCTCCAAGTCGGGAATCGCGCCGTGTCGATCCGGCGCCACATTGACCAACAACACCATGTTGCGAACCACGCAGTTGGCCAGGAAGCGCACGAGCTGATCCCGCGTCATCACGTCGCCCTTCGCGATGGATTGGGCATTGTAACCCCATCCGCCGTTCTGCATGGTCAGATTCTTGTCACAGATCACGCTGCTGCGGACCTTTCCCGTGGTGTCGCGCGAGCCTTCTTCCTCGGTGATGTCGCCCATCCAGCCGTAGCGCGGGTTGACAATCGCGTCGGGCTGGTACTTGCGCACCATTCCCATGATGCCCAGGGCTTTGCCCGTGCCTTCTTCGATGTCCTGATATTCCTTGCCGATGGGCCAGCGATTTGCGGGGTCGAGATACTTGCCGGGTTCATGAAAGTAGGCGCCGTCCGCATCGGAGCCTTGTTGGCCGAGCCAGCCGCCATCCCAATAGATATGGTCTATCTGGCCATAGGCGGTCAGGAGCTTCTTGACGTTGACGTAATTCTCCTCCTTCATCAACCGGGCGTTCTCCAGGTGCGACGGATCGGTCTTGTAGCCGAATTTGTTGGGGAGGCAATTCGTGCCGGCCACGTCGTAATAGCCGGGATACCGCCAACTCAGCGGCGAGTAATAGAGGCCGACCTTCAAGCCGGCATCACGGCACGCCCCGGCATACTCCGCAACCAGGTCCCGATGCAGCGTCTGCATGCTCGTGAAGGCGTTGGGATGCGGGCTGTCAAACAGGCAGAAGCCATCGTGGTGCCGCGCGGTCAAACACATCCACTTCATGCCCGCATCCCTGGCGAGCCTGGCCCACGCTTCCGGATGATAATCGGCGGCATCGAAGCAGGCCTCGCCGCTTTCCGGGAAGGCGAACTGGCGGTACTTTTCCGGCAATATGCCCTGATTCTCCATGTACCATTCCCCGCGTCCCGGCCCGGAGTACAGGCCCCAGTGGATGAACATCCCGAATTTGGCGTCGAGCAACCAATCAAGTTTGTCGTTGGAAAGTTGCGTGATGCCCATCTGCGTCTGCGGAACGCGCCGCGCCGGTTCAGCCGGAACGCCCGGCTGCGCGTCCGCAGCAGACACCATCGCCACCGTGCTCAGCACCAACGCGGCGGCGAGTCCACGACGAACACCGCGTGCGAGGGGGATTGCTTTTTCGCTCACACTCATGATGACAGCAGGCTGTCAAATCCAACGGGGATTATCCAGCCTTTTTACTTGGATTGCGCGTTTATGAGGTGTAGAAGGACCTGAAATGAAAACTCCAAATCCAGAGATGTCCATGAATCCCATGAATCGGCGTCGTGCCTTGCAATTGCTGACCGCGACGGGCGCGGCTGCCGCCTTCCTGCCGGGCGCTCTCGGCCAGACCAATTCCGCGGCGCCTTCCGCGCCGGCTGCGCCACCGCCGCGGCCCCTTCCCCCGGCGCCGGCCCCCATCCTTCCCCTGGCGGGCTTTGGGGTCGCCAAGGGGTCTTTCGAACCCACCTGGGAGTCCCTCTCAAATTACGTGGTCCCGGAATGGTACCGCGACGCCAAGTTCGGCATCTGGGCGCACTGGGGCCCGCAATGCCAGCCCGAACAAGGCGACTGGTATGCGCAGAGGATGTATCAGTTCAACAACTCCGCTTATCGGTTCCACGTTCAGAAGTACGGCCATCCGTCGAAATTCGGGTTCAAGGATGTCTGCAATGAATGGAAGGCCGAACAATGGGACCCCGTGGCGCTCATCGCCCTGTACAAAAAAGCCGGCGCCAAATTCTTCGCGGCGATGGCCAACCACCACGACAACATGGATATGTTTGATTCCACCTACCAGCCCTGGAACAGCGTCAAGGTCGGACCCAAGAAAGACATCGTGGGAGGCTGGGCGACTGCCGCCCGCGCCGCGGGGCTGCGCTTTGCCGTTTCCAGCCACGCGGGCCGCACCTGGAGCTGGTACGGGGCCGCGCAAGGCGCCGACCCCAGCGGTCCCATGGCCGGCGTGCCCTATGACGGCGTCATGAGCAAGGCCGACGGCAAGGGCCTGTGGTGGGAAGGCCTGGATCCGCAGGACCTGTACGCGCAATATCACGTCCGCAACGCGCATACGGACAAGGATTACCCCGAAAAGTACTTCCGCCGCATCGTGGATTTGATTGACAAGTATGACCCCGACATTCTCTATTTCGACGACTCCGTGATGCCGCTGTATCCCTCCACGGACGTCGGCCCGCGCATCGCGGCGTATCTGTACAACCGGAGCGTCGAACGCCACGGCAAGCTGGAAGCCGTCATGACCGGCAAGGATCTCAAGCCGGCGCAGCGCAAGGCGATCCTGCTGGACCTCGAACGCGCCGTGACCGGCGCCGGCGACCCGATCCCCTGGCAGACCGACACTTGCATCGGCGACTGGCACTACAACCGCAGCGTGTTGGACAGGCACCGCTACAAGACGCCCAACCAGGTTGTCCACATGCTCATCGACATCGTCAGCAAAAACGGCAACCTCATGCTGAACATCCCGCTCCCCGGCAACGGCGTCCCGGATGACGATGAGATGAAAGTGCTCGATGGTCTGGCCAAGTGGATTGCCCCCAACGGCGAAGGCATCTTCGGCACGCGCCCGTGGACCGTCTTTGGCGAGGGGCCGGCCACCGTCCCGCCAGCCCGCCGCGGGATGGGCAGCGACGTGCGCTCCTACACCGCGGAAGATGTCCGTTTCACAAAGAAGGGCGACCTTGTGTACGCCTTTCTGATGGACTGGCCGGCCGACGGCAAGGCCACGCTCAAGAGCCTGGCCGCCGGTTCCGCGAACTTCCCGAAGGAAATCGCGCGGGTGGAACTTCTCGGCGCGGGCAACATTGCCTTCACGCGGGACAACTCAGGACTTGTGGTCACCATGCCGGAGCAGAAGCCCAATGACTACGCATACGCATTGAAGATCACGCCCGCTTACGACTGATTGCGCGCACGCTGTGAAGGCCATGCCCGGCTGGAGCATCCGCGGAGCTTTCTCCGCGGGGAGTTGAATTCACTTGACACGAACCGTGACTTCCGCGGCTGAGAGGCCGTCGGCCTCGGCGCGGAGGGCAAGTTTGCCGGCCGCGCCCAGCGGACGCAGAATCGCCAGGCAGCGTCCGTGGAAGGCGGTGTGCCGGGGCTGGCGGAAGCTCTCCATCACGTTGGGGGCGCCGCTGCCGACACCGGCCAGTTCGCCCGGGCCGTTCAGCGTGAAGCGCACCAGGTCCGTGGCGTCCGGCAAGGGATTGCCGGAAGCGTCGGTAATTTCCACCGTCACGTAGGCCAGGTCGTTGCGATCCGCGCGAATGGTGGAGCGGTCAACGGTGAGGCGGACCTTCTTCGCTGGGCTGGCCGTGCGCAGGACTTTGGTGGCGACCTTTTTCCCGTTCTTGAGACCGACGGCCTTGAGTTCGCCGGCCGCGTAGGGGACCTCGAAGCGCGCGGTCAATCTGCCGCCGTTGATTTGTTTGACAGCGATTTCCCTGCCGTTCAGTTCCAGCCGCACCGTGTCGCACCGCGAATAGACCGCGACTTGCATCGGCTGGCTTTCGTTGCCGGGCCAGGTCCAGCTTGGGAGTTCATCCGGCCAACCCCAGCCGCTGACGGACTCGCGGCGGCCTTCTGGAAGTGGGCGATGCACGAACACCTCCAATTCGCTGCGGCCCCAAACGACGTCGCGGTAGTAGGACGGCGCCTTCTTGAAACCGCAAATATCCAAGTCGCCGCAATAAGAGTCGAAGAACACCCCGCGCTCGTTAGTGACGCGCGCCGCGCCGACGCCGGCCTCGCCCAGGTAATCCATGCCGGTCCAGACAAAGTCGCCGAGAACCCACGGGTCCTTCTCCACGACGCGCCAGAGATCCGCAATGTCTCTGGGATACGATTCGGTGCCGACCATGATGCGATTGGGGAATTTCTGGTGGTCCCTCTCGTATTCCCCGACCTGGTAGTTGTAACCACCGACATCGAGGAAGGAAAACGCCTTCTCGGTGTCCGACCATTTGCGGCCAGGGTGGTCCCAGAAGCCGCAGATGGCTTCAGTGACCGGGCGCGTGGGGTCGAGGCGGCGGACTTCGTCGCTCAATTGCCTGGCAATAACGTAGCCGCTCTCCTCAGCGCGCTCATTGATTTCGTTGCCGATGCTCCACAGAATGACGCTGGGGTGATTGCGGTCGCGCAGGATCATCGAATCCAAATCGCGCTGCCACCAATCCTTGAAGTAATTGCCGTAGTCGTTGGGATTCTTGGTGTGTTCCCAGCAGTCAAAGGCCTCGTCCAGAACCAGCACGCCCAGCCGGTCGCAGGCGTCCAGAAAGGCCGAGGAGGGGGGATTATGGCTGGTGCGGATGGCGTTGTAGCCACTGGCTTTCATCACCTCGACCCGGCGTTCTTCGGCGCGGTCAATCGCCGCGGAGCCGAGCGGCCCGTTATCATGATGCATGCAGCCGCCGCGCAGTTTCACCGGCGCGCCATTGAGCGTGAAACCGTTCTCCACGGAGAATTTGATCTCCCGGATGCCGAACGCCGCCGCGGTCGCATCCACCGGTTTGCCGCCGACCAGAAGCTCCACCTCGGCCTGGCAGAGGACCGGGGAATCGAGAGACCAGAGCGGGGGCGACTCGACTTCCAAGGCCAGCGGAACGTCGATATGGCCGCCAGCAGCCACCTGCACGTTGGTTTCGCCAGTCTGCAAGGTACGCCCGGTTGGACCGCGTAGTTTTATACGCAGGGCGATGGCTGTTTCGGCGTTCCGCGCGTTCTCCATGCTTGTCACCACGTTCACTGTCGCCCGCTGCTTCGAGACCAGTTGAGTCGTCACGCAGACGCCCCATTGCGGGATGCGCAGAGGGTCGGTCACTCGGAGCAGGACGCGCCGGTAGATGCCCGAACCGGAATACCAGCGGCTGGTCCTGCCCAAATTGCGCACGCGCACGGCGAGAACGTTGTCCTGGCCTGGCGGGTTCAGGAAGTCCGTGAGGTCGTAAGCGAAGGCGGTGTAACCGTAGGGGTGGTTGCCGAGAGGGTGGCCATTGAGCCACACATCGGAATCCATATAGACGCCGTCGAACTCGATGGCGACCCGCTTGCCGGAAGTCTGCTGGTCAAGTGTGAAGTGTTTGCGGTACCAACCGGTCCCGCCGAGCGTGTAACCCGTGGCCGGGCCGCCGGGGCTTTCCGGCGAGAACGGGCCGACCACTTGAAAACTAGCGCGACGCCCCCTGCCGCCGCCGGCTGCGGGGACGTTCGTTGCTCCCGGCGCTGCCTGGAGCGCGGGCGGGGGTTCGTTCGTGGCCGCCGGGGGCAGGTCTTCGAGGCTCCAGTCATGGGGCAGGTCGAGTGTTCGCCAGGCGGAGTCGTCGAAGGCGGCGTTTTCCGCGCCTTGGGTGTTACCTTTAAGGAAGCGCCACTCACGATCGATATTGGTTTCGCGCTTTAGCTCCGCGGATGCGGCGAAAGACGACGTGGAAGCTAGGATCGCAATGAGACAACCAAAGGCCAAGGTGCGAGATTTCATGTCGGATATTATATTGATTAGGGATGCGGGAGAACAAGATGGAAATGGCAGAGTCCCATGCACTCCGCGCGACTTTCCTTGCACCCTTTCGCTATCCGCGGCAGAATGGCGCGGCAATGAGGAATGGCTTGACGCTGCGCCGCTGGATGTTGGGCTTTGGGGGCTGGACTGCCGTCGGCCTTGCCTTCGGCGCCCAGCTTCATTTCGCCAGCGCTGCATTTGACCGGCCAATTCCCTGGACCCGCGCTGTCTCGATCGGCCTCCGTGATTGGTACCTCTGGGCGCTGATGTCCCTCGTAATTTGGAAGCTGGTCAAACGCTATCCGCTTGAGCGGAGAACCTTCTGGAAGCAATTGGCGATCTATATCGCGTCGTGTGTTGCGGCTGTGATGGTGTACGAGGTGATCGGTGTCCTGCTCTCTGTTTGGTTTCCCGCGGTATTCGGGATCGATGAGCTGACGGGGGGGCGCCCGCCGGGCAATGCGGGTGAAAGCAGCAGATTCAGCAGCCTGCTGTTTCCGACCCTGTCCTTCAAGGCGGCTCCCGACACGATCATGTTTTGGGTGCTGGTTCTTGGGTGTTATGCCTTCAATTCCTATCAGCGTTTGCAGGAGCGAGACCGCGTCGAGGCGGAACTGAAGTCCAGCCTCACCGAAGCGCGGCTGCGCGCTCTGAAAATGCAGCTTCAGCCCCACTTCCTGTTCAACACGCTCAACGCCATCGCGGCCCTGATCCGTCAGAATCCAAAAACGGCGGAGATGATGATTGGATCGCTCAGCGAGTTGCTGCGCACGACCCTCGATTTGGCGGACCGCCAGGAAGTTACATTGCGGGAGGAGTTGGAATTCATCAATTGCTACCTCGGCATCGAACAGTTGCGCTTTGGCGACAGATTGGCTGTGCGCAGCGATATTGATACTTCCGTCCTGGATGTCATGGTGCCGTCGATGATCCTGCAGCCCATTGTTGAAAACGCCGTGCGCCACGCGGTCGAGCCTAACCTGGCCGATTCCGTTCTCGCCATCATCGCTCGCCGCGAGGGGGAGGAACTCAGGGTCGTGGTGCAGGACAACGGGCCTGGTTTTGGGGAGGCGATCCCTGAAGGTATAGGCCTCCAGAATACTCGATCGCGTCTGCACCAGCTCTACGCCGGCCAGGAGAGACTGGTGTGCGAGCCTGCCGAACACGGCGGCGCCAAAGTGACCTTGCTGTTGCCGTTCCGCCGACTTCAATCGCCGGTGGCAAGCGCGCCGCCGGGCGCCACCGAGACATTCACCCCCAAGCCCCGCATCGATGAAACTGCGAGTTCTGGTTGTTGACGACGAGCCCCTGGCGCGGAGCCGGATTCTCGAACTGCTCACCGAAGAGCGCGATGTCGAAGTTGTCGGCCAATGCCGCAACGGTATCGAGGCGGTGAAGTCCATTCAGGAGCAGCAGCCGGATCTGGTTTTTCTGGACATCAAAATGCCCGGATTGGACGGTTTTGAGGTCCTGCGTTCGCTCGATCCGGCACGGCTCCCGGCTGTCATTTTCGTGACGGCCTACGATAAACACGCCGTTGAGGCGTTTGATGTCCATGCCGTGGATTACCTGCTCAAGCCGTATCAACCCGAGCGTTTCAAACGCTCGCTCCAACGCGCGCGCGAGCTTGTGCGGGACGAAGGCAAGGTTCTCACGGCGCGGTTGACGCGATTGTTGGAAGCCGAGAGCCGGACCTATCTCTCCCGGTTCTCTATTCGAGCGGGCGGAAGGATTTCGTTCGTTCCCGTCAAGGAAGTAGATTGGATTGAGTCGGCCGGCAATTACCTGCTGCTGCATGTGGGCAAGGAAAACCATCTACTCAGGGAAACCCTGAATGGTCTGGAAACCAAGCTGCCGCCGAAGGCATTCGTGCGCGTCAACCGCTCCGCCTTGGTGAACCTCGAACGGATCAAGGCGCTGGAGTCTGACGGTCCGGACACCCATGTCCTCACCCTCCGCAGTGGCGCCAAACTGCCCGTAACCCGTTCAGTGCGCGAGTTGGAGGAATTGTTGAAATTCGGGTAGAACCCGGCAATCAGGCCCGTTATATCACTTTTCCGCCGGTTCATCACATTGGGATCGAAATCCTCCGGGCCAACAGTATGGTCATGGACAGTGCGCGAGATCCGCGCCGATCATCTCCTCGTGATCAGGTACTGAATGAGGAGATCCAGAAATTTGGAATTATGAAAACGAACCAGTGGATAATGGCAGCCGGCATCACCGCCGTCTTGTGTTTGGGCGTTGGAAAAGTTCTTTCGCAAGACGCTCCCCCTGGGGGAGGCGGATTCGGAGGGGCGGGCGGCTTCGATCCGACGCGGATGCAAAAAATGATCATGGACGGCTACCGGGACCAACTGGAGGTAACTGACGACGCCGACTGGAAAGCGATTCAAGATCGAATCCAAAAGGTAGTGGACTGCCAGCGTGAGGTTAGCTCTGGCGGCATGGGAATGATGAGCAGGATGTTCCGGCGCGGCGCAGGCGGCAACGCTTCGCCACAGGGGGCGCCTCCTGGAGGCATGCCGTCAGGTCTCGCTTCCATGATGCCAAAGCCCAGCCCGGAAGAAGAGGCGCTGCAAGCGGCGATCGATTCAAAGGCGTCCAATGCCGTGGTGAAAGCCGCCCTGGCAAAGTTTCTCGACGCGCGCAAAGAGAAGCAGGCCAAATTGGAAAAAGCGCGGGAGGAGTTGCGCGACGTGCTTTCGACCCGTCAGGAGGCCATCGCCGCCTTATCGGGACTCCTGTGACACTCATGCCGGGAAGGCCTTTCTGAGCACCCTTGCAGATTGAGGACTCACGCCCTCAGGCGCAGCCTCGACGCCTGAAGAACTTCATCATGTCGAAAGTCCGCTTTTTTGTTCTCACGTCCGTCCTTGCCTTGTGCGGATGCACGATGATTCCCAAATACAAACGGCCCGAGGCGCCCGTGGCCGCGCAGTACCCCGGCGCTTCTCAAACCAACGCCGGCTTTGCCGCTTCCGAGCTTGGCTGGTCGAATTTTTTTTCGGACGAACGACTGAAGCAACTGATTGATCTGGCTTTGGTGAACAATCGCGACCTTCGAGTGGCCGTGCTCAATGTCGAGCAAAGCCGCGCGCAGTATCGCATTACGCGGTCGGCGTCATTTCCGACCGTCGATGCCAGCGGCAGTTTCACCCGCTCGTATTACGGCGTTGCCTCCGGTCAGTCCGTCGCCTCGACTTCTGGCGCGGCGGCTGTGGCGTCTCCTTCTGGAATTTATTCTTCCCAGTGGAGCGCCAACATTGGCACAACGGCGTACGAACTGGACCTCTTCGGGCATGTGCGCAGCCTGAACTCCCAGGCGCTCGAAAAATATCTGGCGACAGCGGAAGCGCGGCGCGACGCGCAGATTACTCTCGTGTCCGAGGTCGCCACGGAATACTTCACGTTGCGGCAGTTGGAGGAGCAGCTTCAGGTCGCGCGCCAGACCCTGGCCGCGGTCGAGGAATCCTACCGGCTCAACAAGGCCAGTTTTGACGCCGGGGAACATACTGAGCTGGATTTGCGCACGGCGGAAGGCCAGGTGCAGTCCGCGAGAATCAATATTTTGACCTATGAGCGCCAACACGCGGAGGCTGTCAATTACCTGGTCTTGCTTGTGGGGCAGCCGCTGCCGGAGAACCTGCCCGCGCCGCGAGCGTTCGACGACACGAATCTTGTTTCGGTCGTTCCGGCCGGCCTGCCTTCGGAACTCCTTCAACGCCGTCCGGACATTCTCGAAGCCGAGCATACCTTGAAAGCCGCCAACGCCAACGTGGGCGCGGCGCGCGCGGCCTTCTTTCCCACCATCAGCCTGACCGCCTCGATGGGCACGACCAGTTCACAGTTGAATCAGCTCTTCGGAACGGGCACCGGACTGTGGAGTTTCTCTCCGCAAATCAGCGTCCCGATCTTCACCGGCGGCCAGAACCGCGCCGATCTCGATTCGGCCAAGGCGGGCGCCCGCATCGAAGTCGCCAATTATGAAAAAGCAATTCAGACCGCCTTTCGCGAAGTGGCGGACGCGCTGGCCGATCGCGGCAGTTACCGCGAGCAACTTCCGCCACAGCGGGCGTTGGCAAATGCCCAGCAAAGGCGTTTCGATCTGGCCACACTGCGTTACCGCCAGGGGGAGGACACGTATCTCAACGTGCTCTCCGCCCAACAGGACCTCTACAGCGCCCAGCAGGGTCTGGTCCAACTCCAATTCAACATCTTATCCGCCGACATCGCCCTTTACAAATCCCTTGGCGGCGGCTGGAAATAGAACAGCTTGAATCCACACTTTATGAATCCAACCGGCATACGCTCCCAACTTGTCCGTCCACTCACTTGGGCGGGATTCGCACTGGTGGTCTTCGCAGGTTGTAAGCCGGGCGCGTCCGCCTTGAAGTATGGAACCGAACCCGTCGCGCGCGGAACGCTCGCGCAATACGTCACCGCCAGCGGCACGCTTAACGCGGTGGTCAGCGTGACTGTGGGCAGCCAGGTCTCCGGCAAGATCGCCGCCATCTATGTTGACTTCAACTCGCCGCTGAAAAAGGGCCAGCTCGTGGCGGAAATTGATCCCACCGTTTATGCGGCGTCACTGCGCCAGGCCCGCGGCCAACTGGCCAGCGCCGAGGCCGATGTCACTCTGAAGCGCCAGAATTTGGAGCGAAAAAAAATTCTCGCCCCGCAGCGGGCCGCCACCCAGTTGGATTTGGATCAAGCCACCGCCGAACTGGCGCAGGCGGAGGCCACGGTTGTCGTCCAGCAGGCAGCCGTTGAGAGCGCGCAGGCCAATCTCGACTATTGCAAAATCACGGCCCCGGTGGACGGCATTGTCATCTCGCGCAAAGTGGACGTTGGGCAGACGGTGATCGCGGCCATGACCACGCCGGAACTGTTCACTGTTGCGCAGGACATCACAAAGATGAACATCAGCGCCTCGGTATCCGAAGCCGATATCGGCCAGGTCAAAAACGGGGAGACTGTGGATTTCAGCGTGGATGCGTTTCCCGATGAAGTGTTCCATGGCGCGGTCTCGCAAGTTCGCAAATCTCCCACCACCACGCAGAACGTGGTCACCTACGAGACGATTATCACGGTGGATAATCCAGAACAGAAACTATTCCCCGGCATGACCGCGGATGTCTCCATCCTCGTTGCCGAACACACTAATGCGTTGAGCGTGCCGAACACCGCCCTGCGATTCACGCCGCCAGAAGGGGCGATGTTTGAGCAAGCCCGGCCGGCCAAATTGCAGCGCGGCCAACGCCTCGTTTACACCCTGGGAAGCGACGGCGCAAAGCTCAAGGCCGTCATCGTCAAGATTGGACTCACCGATGGCAAGGACACCGAAATTCTCGATGGACTTACCGAAGGCTCGCGGTTGGTTACCTCAACCCTTTCACCTGTCGCGACGCCCCGCGGCTTCGGGGGCCCGCCGCCACAAAGCCCATGAGCTTACAGAACGCCAGCGCGGCGCTCATTGAGCTCCACGACCTCGTCAAGACCTACAAGACGGGCGACGTTGATGTGAAAGCCGTGCGCGGCGTCACTCTTGAGGTCCGGCGCGGTGAGTTCTTGGCCATCATGGGCGCGAGCGGTTCGGGAAAATCCACCCTTATGAACGTCCTGGGCTGTCTGGACCAGCCCACGGGCGGAAGTTACTCGCTCAACGGGACGGCCGTCGCGGGACTGAACCGCAAGGAACTGGCAAGATTACGCAACCGCAAGCTCGGATTCGTCTTCCAAAGCTTCAACCTCCTGTCTCGCACCTCGGCACTGGAAAACGTCGAGTTGCCCATGTTCTATACCGATCCGCTTATCTCCTTGCGGGTGCGTCACCGCCGCGCCCTTGAAGCCCTCCGGCAAGTCGGACTCGCGGAGCGCGGCGGACATCATCCCAACCAGCTATCCGGAGGACAGCAGCAGCGCATCGCCATCGCCCGCGCCTTGGTCAACCAACCCGAACTGGTTCTGGCTGATGAACCGACGGGCAATCTGGATAGTCGCACGAGCATGGAGATCATGGGGCTGTTTCAGACTCTCAATGACTCCGGCATCACTATCATGATGGTCACGCACGAATTGGACATTGCCGCTTACTGCAAACGCATCGTTGTCATGCGTGACGGCGTCGTGATCAGCGATACGCGTAACGAAAACCGACGTCTGGCCCAACAAGAACTCGCCGCGCTCGACAAAGCTGAGCAAAAGGCCAGGCTCGCCTGAATCATGATCCTCCTGCGCTATCTCCAATCCTTTCTGCTCCGGACCTTGCTCACCGCGCTCATCGCCCTGCGCGCACTGCGCCGGAACAAGATGCGCTCCACCCTGACCGCCTTGGGCATTATCATCGGTGTCGCCTCGGTTGTGGCCATGGTGGCTGTGGGCAACGGCGCGCAAGCCCGCATCGAATCCCAGGTCGCCGCTCTGGGCCAAAACCTGCTGACCGTTTTTGCCGGCAGCCGCCGCACCGGCGGCGTCAACTCGGGATTGGGCAGCGCCAGCACCATCACTCTGGCCGACGCGGATGCAATCGGTCGCGAAGTGACGGACGTGGCGGCTGTCAGCCCGGAAGTCAGCGCGTCCGCCCAAGCCATTGCCAACGGGCGCAATTGGTCCACGACCATCACCGGCGAATCTCCCGACTACTTGAAGATCCGGGACTGGAAGCTGGCCTCCGGCGCGATGTTCGCGGAGCGCGACATTCGCACCTCGGCAAAGGTGGCGGTGATCGGCTCGAAGACGGCCAATGAACTCTTCGGTCCGCTCGATCCCGTTGGCCAGTCCATCCGCATTAAGAACATCCCCTTTGTCATCATCGGTCTGCTCGAAAGCAAAGGCGCGGGCATGGGGGGCCAGAACCAGGACGACCGCATTATCATCCCTTACACCACCGCCATGAAACGCATCACCGGTGAGAAATACCTCCGCTCAGTCAATCTCCAGATCGTCAGCGCCGCGCGCATGGAAGTCGCCCAGCAGCAAATCACCAGCCTCCTTCGCCAGCGCCACCGTCTTGCCGGCAATCTCGAAGATGACTTCAATATCTTCAACCAAAAAGAAATTGCCGACACTGTCGGCTCGATTTCCAAAATCATTACTCTCCTCCTTGGAGCCATCGCGGGCATTTCCCTTCTGGTCGGCGGCATCGGCATCATGAACATCATGCTGGTCAGCGTCACCGAACGCACCCGCGAGATCGGCATTCGCATCGCGGTCGGCGCTCAACCCTCCGCCATCGAACTCCAGTTTCTCATCGAAGCCATAACCCTCAGCCTCTTGGGCGGTCTCATCGGCGTAATGGCCGGCCTGGGCGCGTCCAAACTCATCGGGATGATTCTTGATTTCAAACCCGTCGTATCCACCAATTCAATCATTCTCGCGTTCTGCGTCAGCTTCGCGATCGGTGTCTTCTTCGGTTTCTATCCGGCCCGAAAAGCCGCCGCCCTGAACCCGATTGACGCTTTGCGCTATGAGTAATTATGGGTCTCTCACGGCCGCCCCTTCAGCTTGAGCACCACAACGCTGTTGGGCGGCAGCGTGTAAATGAAATCGGGCTTCACCTGGCTCAAAGTCGAGTTGACCGGGACAACCTTTCCTGGTTCCAGAATCAAGTTGGAGTCCTCCGGATCTCCGGCCAGGGTGATCGTGCTGGCTTTGGCGGAGAGCTTCGCAATGCCTTTGAGGCTCAGGCGCAGCGGTTCTGAAGCCGGGTTCGGGTTTACAAGCTTGATGAAAATCTCGCCCGTGCGGCTGTCCCGCGTCGCCGCGCCCTGGACGGACGTCTCCGCCGCCCGCACCGGGAGGACCTGGTCTCCGAAGTTTCGGCTGAACATCTGAATCGCGTAATAGCTTGGGGAACCGTAGGTGGAAATCGCGTCATAGCCGATCAGGTCCGGACGCCATTGGCGCGCCCCCGGGTTCACGTTGACCAGCAATGGCGCATAGCATTGCATTTTGATAAGATCGGCGTTTCGCTCCATGGCGGCCATGAAGACCGCGTCGCCAAGCGCGGCTTTCAGCGAAGGCGTCGGCGGCTGCTGCCGGGCCGCGGGCTCCCACGGCTTGATCTTCGCGTCCTCGTGCGCGGCCCACTCGCCGACGAATATCTCCGGCCCGCCGCGGTCATAGTTCCGGGCGTACTCCGGCGCCATCCGGAGGAACTCATCGGTGGCGTTGTAGTAATGCTCGTCGGTCATGTCGGGCTTGCGGCTGTGGACTCGCGCGGTTTCCGGCTGATCGTTGCCGATGGTGGAAATGACCTTGAGCTGCGGGTAATGCGCCTTGATGGCGTCGTAAAACTGGGCAAAGCGGGCGTCATAGCTCCCCGATCGGTCGAACCAGTCCTCGTTGCCAACCTCGACGTACTGCAACTTGAAGGGCGCCGGATGTCCGTCCGCGGCGCGCCGGGCGCCCCAAGTCGTGTCGGCGGCTCCGCTGACGTATTGAATTTCTTCAAGCGCCTCCTGCACGAGCGGGGCGAGGTCCGGGCCGGGATTGACGTGCGCGCCTTTGAGCGAATAACCGGCATACACCGCCAGCACCGGCTCGGCCTTCATATCTTCGCACCACTCCAGAAACTCCAAAAGCCCCAAGCCATCGGTGGAACGATAACCCCACGGACAGGGGTGGCCATGTCGCTGTTCGATCGGGCCGATGGTTTTCTTCCAATCAAATCGAGTGTCAATAGTATCCCCTTCGACATAGTTGCCGCCGGGAAAGCGCAGGAACTTGGGATTCATATCCACCAGCATTTGCATCAGGTCCTTCCGCAGGCCGTTGGGACGTCCGTTCCAGGTCGGCGGGAACAGCGACACAAACCCCAGCCAGACCGTTCCGGGCTGTTCGAGCGTGATTTGAAAACGCGCCTTGGTGGTCGCGGTGAGGCGGCCCGTCTTGAGGCTTAGATCGAATTTCCCCCACTGTGCCGTCAGCCCTGAGACCTTTCCAGACGCATAGACCGTTTGCCCGTCTTCGCTGACAATGGACACGATGAGCGGGCCGGTGAAGCCCGGCTCGGCCCTGGCCAACAGCGAAGCGTGGTAACGGGTGTGCGGCAGCACCGGAATCCCCCAGTAGCCGCTGTTGGCCACTCCGGCCGGCTGGTCCTTCCCGGCCCGGGTCACGTTGAGCCGCAGGCTCGCCGTGAGCTGATCGTTGGGGCCATTGGTCGGATCGAGAGCCATGCTGGCCTCGCCCCCATTTTCGTTTACCACGGACCAAGCTTCCGCGGCGGTTTTGTCGTCCAGAAAGGCCCGGTTGCGGACCAACTCGGCATACAATCCGCCATCATAGGAATGATTGATTTCCTCAGTCATCAGTCCGTAGAACATGGGGCTGACTTTGGCGAGGGGACCGGTCGCGTCAACCGTGAAGGTCGGCTCGGCCGCCAGGCAGCAGCCGGCGGTCATGGCCCAAAGAGTAACTGACGTAAGTTTATTCATGGTATTGTGGTGGCGCTGCTAAGATTTTGCGGCGGCTTGAAGTTCGGAGTTCAATCGAACCGCCTTGCCGGCCTTTAGTTTGACTTCCGCCGTGTGGCTGCCATACCGGACAACCGCCTTGCGGCCCCCGACCGATTGGATGTTGACACTTGTCAGTTTTCCGCCATTCCAGGCAATTTCGATTTCAAAACCGCCGCGCGCCCGCAAACCCGTGACGTGGCCGGCGGGCCAGGCGCCCGGAAGCGCGGGCAGCAAGTCGATCTCGCCGGTCTGGCTTTGCAGCAGCATTTCGGCAATCGCGGACGTTCCCCCGAAGTTGCCGTCAATTTGAAATGGCGGGTGCGCGTCGAACATGTTGGGATAAGTCCGCGTCGGATCGAACAAGTGGTTCAGAATGCTGTACGCCCGGTCGCCGTCGTGCAGCCGCGCCCAACAGTTGATGCGCCAGGCGATGGCCCATCCAGTCGTGATGTCCCCGCGGGTGTTCAGCGTGACCTTGGCGGCGTTGGCCAGATCGGGAGTGCCTCGCGGCGTGATCTGCGCGCTCGGGAACAAGCCGTACAGGTGGGAAATGTGACGGTGTTGTTGCTCCGGCGCTTTGGCGTCCCAGTCCTCCAGCCATTCCTGCAGTTGCCCGTTGCCTCCAATTTGATCGGGCGCCAGCCGCGCCCGGGCCGCGCCGAGTTGTTTCCGAAATTCGGCGTCTGTGCCGAGGATTTCCGACGCCTCGATGCAATTGGAAAACAGATCCCGTATGATCTCAGAATCCATGGTCGGACCGGCGCAGACCGCGGACCCAAAGGGATGCTGGTTTTCCGGTGATATGGACGGATTGGTGACGAGCCACTTGTGTTTCGGCTCTTCCACCAACGTTTCGAGGAAGAACTGGGCCGCGCCGCGCATCAGCGGATAAATTTTCTTTAGATAACCCTTGTCGCCGCTAAATTGATAATGGTCCCACAATGGCAGGCACAACCACGCGCCACCGCTGGGCCACATTCCCCATTCCGGCCCGTCGATGGGTCCGGTAGCCCGCCACAGATCGGTGTTGTGATGAGCCACCCAGCCGCCGACGCCGTACATTTCCTTCGCCGTGCGCGCGCCGGTTACGGAGAGATCATGCACCATGGCCGCAAGCGGTTCCACGCACTCCCCCAAATTGCACGACTCCGCCGGCCAATAGTTCATCTCGGTGTTGATGTTGATCGTATATTTGCTGTCCCACGGCGGCTTCAGACTGTCATTCCACAGGCCTTGCAGGTTTGCCGGCTGGCCGCCCGGACGCGAACAACTGATCAGCAGGTAGCGTCCGAATTGAAAGTATAGCGCGGCAAACTGCGGGTCTTGCCCGTTGTGAAAATTTTCAATCCGCTCGTTCGTCGGCAGGCGCATGGCATCGCTGGCGCCCAGATCGACGGATACGCGCCGGAACAGCCGCTGATGTTCCCGGATGTTGGCCGCCAGCAGAGCATCGAACGACTTGGTTTGGGCGGCTGCGATTTGGGCTTTGACAATGGCTTCCGGATCTCCGTTGGTGTTCTGAAAATCTTTGTAGCTCGTCGCAGCCGCGATCAGAATGGTAGCCGAATCCGCATTGACGACAGCGACCGAATTGGACGTGGTGTCGATGGTTCCGCCCTCAGCCAGCACCTTGGCGCGCACCTGGAATTTGAGGGCGCCCGGGATTCCCTGGGCATTCGCGTTGACGCCGCGCATCGCCAGCACGTTTCCCGATTCGGTTTCAACGGCGGCCTTTTGGGGCGTCTGCAATCCGGCGGTAAATGAAATCGCGCCCTTCTTGTCGGCCGTGAGGCGGACCACGATGACTTGGTTGACAGGGCTGGCGAAGACTTGCCGCGAAAACCGCGTGCCATTGGCCGTGTACTCGGTGGTGGCCACAGCCGTGTCCAAGTTGAGGTCGCGCCGGTAATTTTCGACGGAAGCCAATTCGGGAATCGTGAGAATCAAGTCGCCCGCCGTTTCGTATGGCATCTGGCCCAGAGGCTTGGACATCACTTTTGCGCTGATCAGCCTTGAAGCTTCGCGATATTTGCCATCGAAAACCAACTGGCGGACTTGCGGAAGCGCCTCCCGAGCCTGCGGATTGACCGGATCGTACGGTCCCCCCGCCCAGAGTGTGTCCTCATTCAACTGGAGCCGCTCGCGGTTGATGCCGCCAAAAACCATCGCGCCGATTCGGCCGTTGCCGACCGGCAGCGCCTCCTGCCATCGCGCCGCCGGCTTGCGGTACCACAGGCTCAAGGGGGCGTCGGGCGCCGCCGTGCTGCCGGTTAACTGGGGTTCGGCCGCCAACAGCCCGGCCGGGCAAGCCACGAGCGCCACGACAGGGATAAACCGCCGGATAAAGTTCTTCAGGTCAAGCATCCGCGCACTTTAAGCCAAGTCCGGCGCCCGTGGCCAGTACTTTGTTCCGCGGGCCTCCAACCGGGCGCATGACAAGAATCTTCACGCCGTCGGTAGGGCGGTGCTGCTGCGCCGCCTGTCTTGAGTTGCTCAACAAAGGCGCCCAGCCGCTTACGGATTGAGGCGCAAACTCGCGGAGAACGGGTTGATGACAGAATTCAAAGGACGAACAGGATGGTGTTGCGTATCCAATGCCAACCATGAGGCGAGTAATTTCCCCCCAAGGGATACCCGTTGCCGGACCTTGTGAGCTTCTTGGAAGGCCGAGGGGGCAGGGGATGGGACGGCCCCGCCGTCAATCCGGGCACGGTTTCTCGATTTTTACGGCGCGCCGCTGGTCGGTGAGGCCCAGGTTGCCGATGAATCCGGGATGGTTGGCGAGGCGCAACCGCACCTGGCTCATGCAATCGGGCGAGAGGGTCAAAACGTCACCGGGCTTGAGGGCCGCCACTTCGCCGGCGGGAAGTTGCATTTCGGGCAGCTCCGCCCTGACCAGGATTCGCAGATCGTCAAAATGAGGACTCCATTTCGGCGGCGCGGTCTTGGCGGCGGCGTCGGGTTTGGGCCCGCCGATGGACGCGGCGTTGAGCTTGACAGTCAGAGGTTCGAGCATGGGCTGGGGAAAGGCGAATTGAATGGATTCGACTGTTTCCCCCAGGCGCACCTCCGCTCCAACGACGAGCATGATGGCGGCCGGAGCCGAAGTGGCGACGAAGCGGCTGTTGGTCTCAGTGCCCAGGACAGTGGGTCGAATTTCCAGAAGGTCGTTCCAGATGCCGCACCATTGCTGCACGATCAGGTCCACCAGACGGGAGAGCAGACGGGCTTCGATTTTGCCGATCTGGCGCGACTCGTCCTGCGGCCGGCCCGGCCCACCCAATTCCCTGTCCACCATGCACAGGCCCAACCGGGGCGGGATGTCCAGGAGGCAAATCTCGGGAAGGGGTTGCAGTCTGAGAAGCGTCAGGTAGGCCGGGTTGGAAAGCCCGTCAACAAATTTCTGAAACGGCATGGCTTCCATTTTTGACATCTGCACACCCACTTCAAGCCCGAGGTGGATCGAAAGCTGGGCGGCCAGAAGACCGATGAAATCCTCGTGGCGCAATCGCAGCCGGCGCATTTCCGTTGCGGTAAAGCAGGTGAGATTGGGGAATTCATGCCGCCGGACCAGATCGTGCCCGGTTGTGGCCTGGGGGGCTTGCGGATTGGCGGCCTGACCAGAGGAGGAGTCGGCGCTCTCGACCTGCGCCAACAGGCGCTCGATTTCGGATTGCGAAACGATGTCGCTCGACCCCGGGGCGGAGGTGGCCGCCTCCGGCGCTGTTGTATCAATTGATTCGCTCATAGGAGTTGGGCGGCAATATCATGAATAGCGGGGTTTATGGCGAAGTTCATCAAGGCTGATGTCGCCATCCGCTTCCAGCCGCCGGACGGTTTCCAGGATTTGCGCTCTGGCGCCGTCGATTTCCTTGAGGCGGAGAGGCCCCATGAATGTGATTTCTTCAACGAGGTTTTCCGCGGCGCGTTTGGAGATGCAAGAGAGCAGAGTCTTCTTGAGTTTCTCCGGAGCGGACTTGAGGGCGACGGCCAGCATGCGTGTATCGACGTTTTGCAGGATGATTTGAAGCGTCTTGGTATCCAGGCGCTCCAACTCGTCGAAAGTGAACATTTTCTTGAGGATGGCCTCGCCCAGATCGGCGTTGCGCTCGGAGATGGACATGAGAATGGATTTGCTGAGGTTCTCCGACATGCTGTTAAGCACTTGGGCGGCCACCTTGACTCCGCCGGTCTGGTTGAGGGTCCGGGTGCGGTTCTTGCCGAATTTGCTCTGGAGCATTTCGGCCACATTCTCCACGACTTGGACCGAGGTTGGCATCATGGTGGCCAGGCGTTCAATGATTTGCTCGCGCTGTTGGTCGCGGAACATGGACAGGAGCTGCGAGGCTTTTTCCTGGTTCAGGTAGCTGGTGACCAGGACAATGGTTTGCAGTTGCTCATTGCGGATGAGGCTGAAGATATGGCGCGTGTCCATATCCACGATTTGTTGCATGGCTTCGACAGGGGCGCGTTGAGGGGAGAGGCGTCCGATGATGTCGGAGGCGCGGAACAAGCCGACGGATTTTTCAAGCAGGCTCCGGGCGCGCGCCGAACCGCCCGTGATGCCCGCCGCGGCTTCCACCGCCACGCCGGAGAACTCGCGCAAGACCGTCTCCTGCAGTTGCTGGCTGACGCAGCCCAGCTTGACCATTTCGGAGGAAACCTCCTCCAAGTCCTGCTCTTCGAGGGTCTTCATGATGTGAGCCGCATTTTCCTCGGACAACATGAGGAGCAAGATCGCCAGCTTTTGCATCTTGGTCAGCTTGGCGAAATCCGCCGCGGCGTCCAATTCGGCGTTGAGTGTGGATTCAGTATTCACTTTAGCAAGGCCAGAGCTTGTTCAAAACTTCCGGCAAACGGCCAGGTTTCGGTTTCCTGAAAACTGCGGCACTGGTTCTTGGTGGCTTCCGTACCGACCACGGCGAAACGCAACGAGAGCTTGCTGGCCGCCTGAATGACCGAAATGATCAGTTCAATGACAGGCAAAGTGGCCGATTCCACCGATTGGAGATCAATGATCAGCTTGTCGCCGCCCGCATCCACGGTGCTGATGAGTTGGCTCTCCAGGTTCGTCGAGACTTCGTGAGCCAGGCCCGGATGGAATTCCTTGGGCAGCGTAATCGCCAATGCGCCGTCCCGTTGCTGGAAGTATTTGTAGGAAGTTTCCAGGCCGAGCGTGCGGCAGATTTTGGCCTTGAGTTCCGCAGGTTCAATGGGTTTGGTGATGATGCCCACGAATCCGGCTTGCTGGGCGCGCGTCTGGTCGGCGGTCGCCGTGCGCACGGACAATCCCAGCAGCGGGACGGAGGCGGTGTTCGCGTAACCGCGCAGACTCTGAAGGAGCATAAAGGCCCCGTCATTGGTCAGCGTGAGGCTGGCCAGCACGAGGTCCACCTCGTTCCCCATGCAATAGTCCAGCGCCTTGCCGGGTTGATCCGCGCTAATGACCTTCCAGGGCGTGTCGGCCAGTCCCGAACACACCTGGGCAAGGATGGCGGGTTTGTCATCCGCCACCAGGATGGTGATTGGGTCGTCGAACCGTTTGTGCTTTTTCTCGACGGCGGCCCTGGGCTTCAAATCGACCACGCGACCGACCCGCTCGATGAGCAATTCGCCCTTGAATGGCTTTATGAGATAATCACGCACGCCCAGTTGGGCGATTCTGATTACCGTGTCCCGGCCCGCTTCCGCCGTCAGCATGATGACCGGCGTGGATTTGAGGTCCGGGTCCGAGCGCAGCCGCGCCAGAACCTCAAACCCGTCCATGACGGGCATGGTGTAGTCCAGAAGGATGAGGTCGGGCTTTTCGCGGCTGGCCGCGGCCAGGCCGACGACGCCGTTTTCGGCCTCGAGCACCACGCAATCAAATGGTTTGAAAGCCTTCGCCACGATGAGGCGAATGGTTTTACTATCATCTATTGTAAGGATTTTAATACTCATGAGTTTCTTTGGGCGGAATCTTTTAACAGGACTTCCGCCAATAAGTGGTGTTTGCAGTTGCGAAAACCGATAATTCTTCGAATGACCTGGGCCGAACCTTCGACACTGAGCTGCTGCCCGCGAACCACCGAGGGAATGGTCAGCGTGCAGGGGGACCCGCCGCTGCACAGCCGCGCCTTCAGGTAGCCCGCCACCATGTTGCTCAATTCCCCAATCGCGTCCGTCACCATTTCCCCTGAGTCCACTTCCGGCTCGGAAATGTCCAGCATGCGGCCGGTGATGACGCGGGCGAAGCACATATCGGCATAAAGATAAAGAATCCCGTTGGCTTCGCCGATGAAGCCGACCGACCCAATTATCTGCCCGGCGGGATCCGCCGGCAGCGGCGTGGGCGGCTCGGGGTTCACTTCCATGCTGAGCATGCTTTGGAATACTTCCTTCACCGCTTCTCGTGTTAGACGATCTATTTTTTCAATTTGATCATTCATGAATTTGCTGTATGGGTTCGAGATTCTCCTGCTCCAAAAATGCTCCGATGTTCGACAGGGCCAGGACGCGCTGCGCCGCGCCCAGCCGCACGGCTTCCCGCGGCATGCCGAAGACGACGCATGTCTCTTCGTTTTGCGCCGCGGTGGCGGCTCCCGCCTGGCGCAGGCGCAGGAGTCCGGCGGCGCCGTCGGCGCCCATCCCGGTAAGGACCGCCGCCACCGTGTGCGGGCCGGCCCCCGCTTTGACGGCGGAGTCAAACATGATGTCAACCGACGGCCGCTGATGATGAACGGGCGGCCCGTCGTTCAATTCTACCACGTAATGGTCCGCCCGCCATTTCAAGAGCATGTGGCGGCCTCCCGGGGCGATGAGCGCCAAGCCTGGTTGCACAATGTCTAGGTGGGCAGCCTCCCGGACTTCCATCGGGCAGATTTGATCGAGGCGTTCAGCAAACGCTTTGGAAAAATAGGCCGGGATGTGTTGCACAATACAGATGCCCGGCAGGTCTCCCCGCAAGGAGGTTAGCAGCGTTTTCAGCGCCTCGGTGCCGCCCGTGGACGCCCCCAGCAGGATAATCCTGCGCCCCGGAATGGGTCGCAGCCCTGTTCCGCGCGGCCCGATCGCCCGCGCCGGCTGGCGGGCCGGCAAAGCGCCGTCATCGGCGCGCGCCCACACGCGGGCGCCAGCCGCCACCCTGATCTTCTCGGCCAGACGGGCGCCGTCGGCATGGGCGGAGTGGGGGCTGCCTGGTTTTTCCATCACATCCACCGCCCCGGCTTGGAGGGCTTCGAGCGCCTTGACGGAACCCGCGGGAGTAATGGAACTCATGATGATCACCGGCATCGGCCGGTGTTTCATGATGACTTTGAGGAAAGTGACGCCGTCCATTCGCGGCATTTCAATATCCAGCGTGACGACGTCCGGGTTCAATTCCAGGATCATGTCCCGCGCCACATAAGGGTCCACCGCCGTGCCCACCACTTCGATGTCGGCAAACGGCGCCAGGCTGCTGGTGATGATCTTGCGAGCCAGCGCGGAGTCATCGACCACCAGAAGGCGAATGGGTTTGGCGTTCATGATGCAGTCGGGATAAGACCGGCGCATTCTTTCAATGCGCTGTCTGTATCGATTATCAAAGTGTCCAATTCCACCGGGCTGATTTCCAGTATTTCCAGCGCTTCGGATTGGGTCCGCACGGCAAAGGAGTCAATCCCCTGAGCCTGTCCGACAAAGTGCGCGATGATGTCTCCCAAATGAACAGACGCAGCCAACTGCTCATGCGGCCGGGCTTGGGGCGGGTCATGATGGTAGCGGACGGCTTTGACCAGATTCTCCGGGAAACTCCATTCCTCCAGCACCAGTCCGCCGATTTCGGCGTGGTCCACTCCCAGGGCGGTCTGCTCGGCTTCGAGAAAAGAACGGCCCGAATGTTGCGTGTCCCTCACAACGGATTCCTGGCAATCCTCCAGATAAGAACTGAGCACCAGTTTGCCGATGTCATGCAACAGCCCCGCGGTGAAGGCGAGATTCTCGTCGCCGCCCAATTGACGGGCAATCACTCTGGCGGCGACGGCGGTGGTGATGGAATGCTCCCACAGTTCCCCCGTGCCAATGCCGTAGCCGGGCTGTTTGGCGCTCAGAACACCCTCACCGACGACCATTGCAACCAGGCGATAAATGGCGTCAAAACCCACCAGCGTCACAGCTTGATCAAGATGAGTGACCGTGCCAGCCAGGCCGGAGGCGGCGTTGTTGCAGCGTTGCAGCACCTTGGCCGTCAAGGCCGGATCGAATGCGATGAGATCGACGATTTCGCTGGCGTGGCCGTCAGCCTCGTTCAAAAGGACCAGCAACCGGGCCAGAACCCGCGGGCTGGGAGGCAGCGTCTTGATCTTCTTGATGTAGTTATCCAACGCTTGCATAACCTTTGAACAGTATGGATTCCTCGCGCTGGCCGGAGCACATCAGCCGCACCTCGCCGGTTGCCACGTGCAGATGGATGGTTCGGCTGACCAGTCCTCCCACGTCCGACGCGTCGATCGTCAAACCATGCTGGCCGAACAATTGAGTCAGACAGGCAAAGTTGCGCTGGCCGATATTGAAAAAGCCGGACTTATCCAGAAACTGAGCCCCGCCGGCGACACAGATTTGCATGCGGTGTTTGACGGCTTTGAGCGCGTAGGCGGCTCGAAACAAGGCGCCAACGCCCGTGTCAACAAACATGGCGGGTTGCTCGGCCGCCTTGGCGGCATTGATCGAGGAATCCGGGAGCATCGCGTGCAACAGGCCGCCGGCGCGAACAACCGGATCGTATATGGTGACACCAAGGCAAGACCCCAAAGAATATGTCGCTAGAATCGACGCTTGGTTGTTGGAAACCGCCAATCCGCCGACGCCCACGATGAGCTTCCGATCAAAACCCAGGATGCTTGTAAGTGATGGGGAGGGCATGGCTAGACAGGGTTTTTTTGAAAGACGCTGGGCCGCAGGCAACGCAGCGGTACGTTCAGCCCGTTGAGGCTCTCCGAGTGTCCAATCAGGAGATACCCTTTGGGGACCAGGAAGCGGCAGAGTTGTCGCACCAATTGCTCCTGCGTGGCGCGGTCGAAATATATCATGACGTTGCGGCAGAATATCACCTCGAAGGACTGCGGATGATCGTAGGGTTCAATCAGGTTGATTTGCCGGAAAGTGACCCGTTCGGAAATGCCAGGTTTGACGCGGCAGGAGCCTTCCCAGCACCCGTTTCCCTTCTGGAAGTATCTGCGCAACCAATCCCGCGGCATCGCCTCCAGGCGTTCGACCGGGTAGATTCCCAGGCGCGCCTGTTCGAGCACTTTGGTGGATATGTCCGACGCGGCAATCCGCCAGTCCCAGCCCAGCGCCGGGGAATAGTGCTCGGAGAGATAGAGGCCGATAGTGTAAGGCTCTTCGCCCGATGAACAGGCCGCGCTCCAAATATGAAATCTTTTTCTGTTCTTGGGCAGCACCGAAGGCAGCGCCTGTTCGACTAGAAACTGGAAATGTTCGGGTTCCCGAAGGAAATTGGTGACATTGGTCGTCAGCGCGTCAATGACTCTGGTGACTTCCTCTTCATCGCCTTTTGTCCGCAGGAAATCGCAGTATTCCGCCAGCCCGCCAAAACCATGCTTGCGCATCCGCTTTCCCAGCCTGGCTTTGATGAGGGCATCCTTGCCTTCGTGGAGCCGGATTCGGCAGCGGCCATAGACGAGCCTTGCGATGTACTGGCAAGCCTCCGCTTCCGCGGCGTCTTCTTTCATTACCGGCGGCATATTAGTGTGACAGGTTGCAATCAGAGTCAGGCGGCGGCTTCCATCGGAGCCGATTTCGTCTGCACCAAAGCGTGGGGATCAAGAATCAGACCCACGCGTCCGTCGCCCAGAATGGCGGCGCCGGCCAGGTATTTGTTCTGGCGAAAGGTCTCGCCCAGACTCTTGATGACGACCTCATGTTTGCCGAGCAGCTTGTCCACCAGCAGGCAGAGGATTTCATTGCCCGCTTCCACCACGACGACAATGGACTGTTCGGGATCGGTCGTCGCAGGCTCGATTCCCAGGTGTGCGTATAGGCGCAGCATTGGATAGAGCCGCCCGCGCAAATTGACCATCTCCCCGCGTTCGCGCAATGTGTGGATCCGGCCTGCCACGGGCCGAAATGACTCGCGCACCAACAGGGTGGGGACAATGTAACGGTGCTCTCCAACGCCCACGAGCAAACCATCAATGATCGCCAGCGTCAGCGGCAGAAAGATGCTGAAGGTTGAGCCTTGTCCCGCCTTGGATTGAATCTCCATCTTGCCGCGCAATTTCTCGATATTGCGCCTGACGACATCCATTCCGACGCCGCGGCCGGAGATGTCGGTCACTTTCTCGGCGGTGGAAAAGCCGGCGCTGAGAATCAGGTTGAAGAGTTCGCTGTCGGGAACCTGCTCTTCGGGGCGCACGAGTCCCTTTTCAACGGCCTTGGCCAGGATTCGCTCCCGATCCAATCCGTTGCCGTCGTCCTTGATTTCAATGACGATGTTGCCGCCTTGATGGAACGCTTTGAGAGTAATGGTGCCGTGCGCCGGTTTGCCTCGCTGGACGCGAACCTCCGGCTTCTCGATGCCATGATCAATCGAGTTGCGGATCATGTGGACCAGCGGATCGCTGATCTCCTCGACTATCGTGCGGTCCAACTCGGTGTCCTCTCCCTCGGTCAAGAGTTCAATTTGCTTGCCGACTTTGATGGAAAGGTCCCGCACCAGGCGGTGCATCTTTTGAAAAGTGGCGTGGACCGGCACCATTCGCAGGGACATGACCGTCCGTTGGAGGTCTTTGCTGATGCGGCCCAGTTGGGCCAGATCTCGAGTCAATTGTTCGTTCTGTCCTGAGTTCAGGTCTTTGTTCTGCACCACCAGGGATTGGGTAATCAACATCTCGCCCACCAGATCAACCAGACTGTCCAGCTTCGCCGTGTCCACCTTCACGACGGTTCCAGCGGAGCTTCCTTGCGAGGCGACGGCGCTTGGGGCCTTGGCGGCCGGCGGTTGCGCTCCGGGCATGGCGACCGCGCCGGTGAGGGTGGCTGGCGTCTTGGCGACGGGCGGCTGAACTCCGGGCGTCGCGGCCTCGGCGACCGGCGGCATGGCTGGAGCTTCCGGCGGGGGCTGCTGTGACACGGCGGCGGACGGGGTTGGGAAACTGATTGACGCCGGCTCGCCTGCCACCTCGGAGCGTATGCGGCTGAGCAAGGCGAGGGTGGGCACCAAAATGGGCCCTGGCGGATTCTTGCCAGTCGCTTGGGCCGACACGGCGTTACAGAATTGCCGGAGCGTATCCCCGCCCTCCAGTATCAGGTTGATGACCGAAGGGGTGATGGCCAGTTTTTTCTGCCGGGCCAAATCAAGGAGTGACTCAAGCTCATGCGCCAGCGATTGAATGGCTGTTAGATTGAGGAAGCCGGAGCCGCCCTTGAAAGTGTGAAAAGCGCGGAAGATGGAATTGAGGGTGTCCGCATCGGCGGGATTCTGTTCAAGAACAAGCACGCCCTGTTCGATGTTCTCCAAGTGTTCTTGGGATTCGTTGATGAACTCGTTGAGTAGTTCGCCGTCCTGCTCAAGGTTCAACGTCAACAAAGGCTCCTCCATCTTGGTTGGGGACGATTCCAGCGCAACGGGCTGCTTCCCGGCAACTTCCCAGTGGGAGGGAATGGGAGGGGGGGCGCTTTGGGCTTCACAGGCGGAAATCGAGGCCTGCCACCATTCCACCCATTCTCCAAGACGCTTGAGCGTGAGCAATTCGAATGTGCCGGTGGATTGGAATACGGCGTTCATCCATTGGCGCGCCTGGGTTATCCCGCGCGCCAGCGGCTCGATCGCGGCCTCGCCGCCGGCCAAATCCTCGATCCGGCCAAGCAGGCTGTTGACAGGCAGCAGCCCAAGGTCCTTGCCCGATTCGGCGAAGACTAATTCGGTGGCAATCTTATCGCCGAGCTTCTTAAGTTCGGGGATTAGTTCTGGTTTCATGCGAAGTTAGAATTTGGCTTGAACATCAAGGGAAACTTCCTGGCTGTTGAAATCCCGATTCTGCGAATTGACGATGTCATCCTGGGCGTTGCGTCCCAAGGCGGCCGAATAAGCAAGATCGGTGGAAAAATGCGCGTTGAAGGCAAAGTGCAAACCCGCTGAGAGGATATAATCCAGGTCGTCCCGCGCGCATGTGGACAGGTTTCCAACCGTGTAGTCGGCCTCCAGAAGCCGCGCCCCAAGGTCCAAGCGCAACCGATCGGTGATTTTGCGGCCATAGGTCAGGCTGTAACTGCTGTCAAAATACGGCTTGACTCCGAGGCAGGAAACAAACCGGAACTGTTTGTACTTGAATGTCAGCGTGTCTTCCGGCGTCACCGTGGCGGAAAGAGCCGCCTCGCCGTAGTAGGTCACCGGGTGATGGTCGTTCACCGGCGCGATCGGCCCATAACTGCGGAAATCCGGGCCTCCCAAAAGCTGCGCATTCAGCCACTGGAAAAGTTTGCCTTCGACCCCCAGCAGGACGCGCTGGTAGTCGCTGGGCGAGTTGTATGCCTCGAAGGCATATTTCTCCTGGCCTTGACTCCCATACCGGTAGCCCACCGTGGCCGCCATATCGGGGCAGAATTTGTAGCCAATATCCGCTCCGCCGTTGACGTCGTAGCGCGTGCAATAGTTCTGGTAGCCCGAGGGGGTGGTGGATAGATCCGGGCTCTTGATCTCCGTCATCATCCCACAATAGGCCAGCGACGCGCCGGGGCGAATAAACCACGGGTCCATATCATATTGAAGGGTGAGCGCGGAGCGGTCATTCAACTGCTCGCGGCGTTGAAAGGCGTTGATGGTCGCCCAGGCGTTGAAGAGATTACCAGGATAAGCGGGCGCCACCTGGCTCGCGTCAACATAAACCAAAGTGTTGTCCAGCTTATATGAGAAATCCCCGTCTTTGCCCTTTACGGCGAGAATCAGGCGATGGGCGTCGTAGTTTTCCGACGGCAAACTATGATACATGACGAAGTCCGGCGCATACGTGAAGGCGAGCAACTCAAGATTGCTCCCGGCATCCAGGGATCTGGCGAAGTTGAATCCCACCTTCGGCGAAACGGTCGTGATGTACGAGGATTGGTCCTTCAGCGTCGTCGTTCCGACAGGCACAGAGCCTTGGCTGACGCCTGACATGAAGACATTGTCGTCGTAGCTCTCCTTAATCGTCAGGCCGGCGTCCGTGAGCCAGGCCGGTTTCCAGGACGAGGCGGGCGCCAATGAGGAGCCGCTTTCGGCAACGGCGGCTGATGGCACAGGCGCATCAAGGGCGGTTACTGTCTGGCTTGCGGAAAAAAGCGCGCAGAGCGCGGCAACGCTCCGCCGCGCGGGCCATGCGGGCTGAGTTCGGCGAGTGGCTGTGGCAATGCTCTTCATGAATGTGGGGCCGGCGCGGTTAGAATGAGGTGAAATTGCCTTCCATCGGCAGTTCGGATTTCTGGCGCGAGTCCGCCGCCGCCACTGGGGCGACCGCGGTAATAGACTTGCGCGAGTGGCCGTTTGAAGAGTGCCTGGCGACCAGAGCGCGGGCCGGCTTCTCCGCGGCAAGGGCCTCTTCAGCCTCTGAAGAAGGGGCGTTGCCGCCGGCTTGTTGATCCGATCCACCCCCAACCAGTTTCCGCAAGTCCCCAACCACATTGCGCAGCACATGGGTCTGCGCGTTCAATTCCATCGCCGCGCTGGCGCTTTCTTCGGCGCTGGCGGCGTTGCTTTGCGTCACCTTGTCCATCTGCGCGACGGCTGTGTTGACCTGGCTGACGCCGTCATTTTGTTCTTTGGAAGCGGTGGCGATTTCAGCGACCAATTGGTCCACTTTGCGCACATTGGTGACGATCTCCGTCAGACTCTGGGCGACTTTATCACTCATTTGCACGCCTTGAGATGTCTTGACGATGGCGGTCTCGATCTTGGCGGCGGTTTCCTTGGCGGCCTGGGCGCTGCGTTGCGCCAGGTTGCGCACCTCGTCCGCCACGACAGCGAAGCCCATGCCGGCCTCACCGGCGCGAGCGGCCTCGACCGCCGCGTTCAGGGCGAGGATGTTGGTTTGAAAGGCAATTTCATCAATGGTCTTGATGATCTTGCTGATATCATCACTGGAGGATTTGATTTCTTGCATGGCCACGCTCATCTTCTGCATGTCGCTGGCGCCCGAGTCAGCCGCCACGCGGGCCAGGTTGGCCAGGCCTTTGGTCGTTTGCGCGTTTTCAGCGTTCCGTTTTGACATGCTGGAAATCTCCTCAAGTGAGGCGCTGGTTTCCTCAAGGGAGGCCGCTTGTTCGGCGGCTCCTTCCGCCAACATCTTGCTGGCCGCGGAAACCTGACCCGATGCGGCGGCAGTCTGCTCGGCGCCCGCGGACAGCTCGTTCGCCGCGCGATGGAGAACCTTCGATATGCTCCGGGTGGTCACCGTTCCGAGAATTACGCTCGCCACGACCGTCAGGATTACATATAACAACACAGCCTGTTTGGTCGAGGCGATGAGCTGAACCACGTCCCGGCCGTTCGTATCGACGCGGCGCGCGCTGTAGGCGCGCAAATCGTCAACCGCTTTGACAAGGTCGTTGCCAATCTGGCCCGCCGACAGGAGCAGCTTATGCGCCTCTTCCGTTTTGTTCTGGCGGCTGGCCTCCCGCATTTTCTGGGTTTCATTTTTGTAGCTTTCCCAAAGAGGCGCAATTTGGGAATAGAGGGCGCGCTGTTCGGGAACGGTTGCGTACTTGTCGTATTCCCGGACCCACTCGGAGAGTTGTTGTTCCTGCGAGTCCGCTTCCTTGTCAAGAGTTTCCTTTTGAAGTGGATCAGTGTAAAGGATGTGCTTGAGATTGGTGACCCTCAACAGCACCGCCTGGTAACGGATGTTTCCCGCCAGGGCAAGTTCGGGCGTGTTTCGATTGACGATTTCTTCAACGTTGCCGGAGATTTTCTCCGTTTTGAGCCAGGAGACAATGCCAAGAAGGAGCATGCCGCCCGTCACGAGGGCAAGCAGGCACGCCAGTTTTTTTGCGACAGTCAGGTTTTTCATACGGTTCCTATTTCGAGTGTTGATGTGAATTGGGGTTCATGGAGTGGCTAAGCGGATGGGGCCGGGGTCAATTTATCGAGCGAAGCCTTATCGACCACCTTGTCGATGTCCAGAAGGGCGATCACCTTGTTTTTGACATTGGCCATGCCGGGCAGGTACTCGGTGGCCAGCTTCATTCCGAAATCGGGCGTGTTTTCTATGTCGCCTTCGGCGAAATTTATGACCTCCTCCACTCCATCCACAATGAAACCCATGTGAATGGCCCCGCCGGAGGCGGATTTCACTTGAACGACGATAATGCAGGTGGTTTCCGTGGTGTCATGGGCCGCCAGATCGAATCGGATTCGCAAATCCATCACGGGCACCAGTTTTCCGCGCAAATTGATGACGCCCTTCACATAAGGGGGCATGTGCGGAACGGGGGTGATCTCCACCAGACGGATAATCTCACGCACCCTCAGGACGGGCAGCCCGTAAAACTCGTGTCCCAGTAAGAAAGTGAGGTATCTTCCCGGCTTTGCCAGGAGGTTGGATGAACTTGCTTCCGATGTCGTTGTCATAGTTTTCGTTTCACTTCGACGCTCGCGTCCGCGGTGCCCTCTTACATCAGCAATGTCGATCTCTCTAACCCGCCTTCGCCGGGCAGGGCCGATGTCCCAAGCCGGCAAGGCTGCTCGCAGCTCTGTCCACGAGTGTCAGTTTTTTATCGGCAGAATTTGAGAACAGCTTGAGACGAATTTGCCGGGAATATTACTCCCAGCTATGGAACCTCAAGACGCCACGGCTGAGTGGGCGCGGCGGGCAGGATTCGAGAGACGCCTGCCGGAGGGAGGACGCGGCGGCGGCGGCGGCGTGGACGTGGAGTCCGCGTCATTTTCGGCCGCGGCCTTGGCCCCGGCCATGAGGTGCAGCATCTTGCTCAGCGCCGCCTTAAGGGCGTCGGCCTGGGAATTGAGCTCCAGCGCGGCGGCCGCGCTTTCCTCGGCGCTGGCGGCGTTGGATTGCGTGACTTTGTCCATCTCGCTCACAGCGGTGCTGACCTGTCTGATGCCCTCGCTCTGCTCATTGGACGCGCTGGCGATGCTGGCGACCAGATCATCCACCTTGCGGATTTTGTCATTGATCTCCTCGAAACTCTTGGAAACTTGCAGGCTGATCTGGACCCCGCGGTCGCTCTTGGTGATGGAATCCTGGATTTTCTCCGCGGTTTCGTGCGCGGCCTTGGCGCTGCGCTGCGCCAGACTGCGGACTTCGTCGGCGACGACCGCAAAGCCCAGGCCGGCCTCGCCGGCGCGCGCGGCCTCGACGGCGGCGTTGAGGGCGAGGATGTTGGTCTGAAAGGCGATTTCGTCAATGGACTTGATGATCTTGGCGATGTTGTTGCTGGCTTGCTTGATGTCATCCATCGACCGGTTCATGTTTTGAATTTCGGTGGTGCCCACATCGGCGGCGCGCCGGGCGTGGTCGGCCAGCTCCTTGGCTTCGCGGGCGTTGTCAGCGTTGGACTTGGTCATGGAGGAAAGTTCTTCCATGGAAGCGCTGGTTTCCTCCAGCGATGCGGCTTGTTTGCTCGCGCCATCCGCCAGCGACTGGCTGGCGGTGTTGATCTGCCTGGAGGAGGCGCGGACCTGGTCCGAGGCGCCGGTCAGGTGGTTGAGCACCGCCGTTAGAGGGGCCGCAATTTGGTAGCGGACCACCAGGACGGCCAGGACGACAAAGATCACGGTGATGATGACGGTTGTGACCGATCCGCCCAGAATCTGGGAATTTTTTGTCTTCGCCAGGGAAGCTGTTGAGGCTTGCTTGGTTTGGGTGAGGGAATCGGTCGAGAAACGGCAAAAGAGCGTGCCGCCGGTGCCGCCTTCCTTCCATCGGGTATGACAGCGCACACAGTCGGGGGTAACGGCCAGAGGCTCGTAGATTTCAAACGCCTGGTCCGTGCGCCGTTCGAAGCGCACGGGCTTGGATTGGAGAGTGGCCCGCACATCCGGTGAAATCGAGTTTTTCAAGAAAGCCGAATCGGTGGAATGCGTCACCACGCCGTCGGGGCTGTAGAGGGAGAATTCCAGAAGCCCTTTGACGCTGCGCTGCGTCTCCAGAATCCTGATGAACTTCTCCATCTCCCCCCGCTCCAGGGAACCTTTGACGGCGTTTTGAGTGGTAAGAAAGACGTTCTCGGCGTTCTTCCACTCGGATTTTTCGATGAGGACGAGGTTTTCGTCGGCCAGCCGCTGCAGCAGCTTGGTGCTGCTATGGAGTTCCATAGCCAGCGAGATACCAAACATTACGACGATTCCGCCGACGAGCCAAAGGATGGGTTTGAAGTGGAGTTGCATGGCATTCTATCCCTGTTGTTGCGCCGCCCGTTTTTTAGTGATGAACGGCAGGTTGGCTTTGGCGGCAAACTGTTCTCCGCCACACCCGGTGCAGGGAGCGCCGGCACGGATGCACGAGTTCACGCCGCCGTTCCACTGGCGCAGGGCGCAGTCAGTGTGGGTTATCGGGCCAAGGCAGCCCAGTTTGAATAGGCAGCCTTCGTCGCCAAAGGTTTTTGCGAACTTTTCCCGTTCATAGTCCGGAAAGCGCGCGCATTGGTCATGCATGAGCCGCGAGAAAAACGCCTTGGGGCGTCCCAACGCGTCCAGCGGCGGGATGCCCACTTTGAGCACATGGGTCAAGGTGCCCAGCAACCAGTCCGGATGACACGGACAGCCGGGTATCAATATGGCGGGCGTGCTGACGCCCTGGTTCTTGAGGTGCTGCACGGCGCTGATGGCGCCGGTGGGATTATTCTCCGCCCCGGGAATTCCGCCAAAGGACGCGCAGGAACCGACCGCCACCACCGCCTTGGCGGCTTTGGCCGCGCGGATGAGTTGCTCGCCGAAAGGCTCGCCGCCAAAGGCGCAGGCTCTTGGCATCGCGGCTGGGACCGCCCCTTCAACAACCAGAATGTAGCCGCCGGCGGCAATGATCTTGTTGACCGTCTCCACCGCCTGAGTGCCGGTGGTGGCGGACAAAGTCTGGTGAAAGGAGAGGTTGATGTAGCGGGTGATGAGCTGGGCGGGGGCGATGGCGTCGGCATCCAGCAGGGAGACCGAACAGCCGGAGCAGCTTTGCCCCTGGAGCCACAACACCGGCGCATTGCCCGACGCCAGTTCTTCGACCGCTTCGGCCACTCGCGGGATTGCGCCCGCGCCCAGGCCCATGAGGGCGCACAGCTTGGTGCTCAGTTCGATAAAGGAACGGCGGCTTAGAGAGTTCATGTGTTTATCCGGTGGTTAATGCACGGCACAGGCCAGGCAGGGATCGAACGAGCGGATGACCCGCGCGGCTTCAATCGGATTCTCCGGGTCCGCGACCGCCAGGCCGGCCAGCGCCTGCTCCATCGGCCCGGGAACCCCGCGGTCGTCCCGCGGCGAGCAGTTCCATGTTGTCGGCACCACGCACTGGTAATTGCCGATCTTGAAGTCGCGGATGTCTATCCAGTGACCCAGCGCTCCGCGCGCCGCTTCCGTCAGCCCATGGCCGCGCCCGGTTTCGGGAATTGAGAAATCGGTGAATGTCGCCCCATCGGGCGTCATTTGGTCCAGCCATCGCACGCACTGGTCGGCGATGGATTTGCACTCCAAAGCTCGCGCGGCATGGCGGCCCATCACGGAGTTCAGGTCGCCTGCTTCCCGCCCCAGGTTCTTGAGCAGGCCGTCCACCGCGCTCTTCATCGTGCCATTCTGGCTGTCCTGATAGGCGACCAGCACCCGCGCCAGCGCGCCCACTTCCATGACCGCGCCATTGTAACGCGGCGCTTTCAGCCATGAATACGCGCCCGATTTGTTCGGGTCAGCGACGGTTTCACCCTCGCTGGGACGGCGGCCGGACGCGGAGGAATAGAGAGACCGCGCCACGTCTTCGGTGATGGCTCTCTCGCTGACCGGCTGCGCTTTTCCATCCATCAAAACACCGGACGGAAGGAATTTGGCGTCGCTGCCGGCGGAAACGGGAAAGGCGCCGTAAGCCATGAAATTGCCGCAGCCCCGCCCCACGTTGAAGTATTCGGGAAACGACTTGGCGACAGCCACGACATCCGGCAGATACGCGCGGTCAATGAACTCGCGCAAGGTGTCCAGCGCGGAGCGGTACTCACAGATTTTGAGCGCGGTGACTTTCTCCGTGATCCCGCCGGGCACCAGCGTGGCGGCGTGCGGCAATTTGCCGGCAAAAATGGCGCCCATGCGATGGGCCAGCGCCCGCATCTCCAGCGCATCCAGATAGTGCCGCAGCGCGCTGAAATTCGCGTCCGCGTCCTGCAGGTATTTGGCGGCGTAACGGGGGAGAAAAGGCGCCGCTGGAATGACCGTGCGGGAGTTGAGCTGGCCTTTCACCCAGTCCCTCAATGCCGCCAGGGCGGAATCGCCCCCCTTGTAATCGACAATCATCGCCACATCCACAAAATCCAGCCCGGAAAGGAGATAGAAATGGGATATGTGCGACATGATGAAATTGGCCGCCTGGATCAGATTGCGCGCCAGAACGCCGTTGGGCGCCGGCGCCAGTTGGTAAGCCATTTCCTGCGCCAGCACCGACGCCATGCCGTGCTCCACCGGGCAGACGCCGCAGATGCGCTGGGTGATGTGCTGGGCGTCCAGCGGGTCGCGCCCCGCCAGGATTTTCTCGAAACCCCGGAACATTTCACCGGCGACATACGCGCTGGCCACCTTGCCGTCTTGTATTTCCACCTTGACCGCCAAATGGCCTTCGATGCGCGTGACAGGATTCAAATCAATAGTCTTGCTCATGGGAAATGGGATTGGTGGAGGGAGACAAGATGGCTGGGACAGACAGTCAGCCGCCCTTGAGAAAAGGGGGCGGCGTTTCGCCTGCTTTCCGTGTCAGCGCCATCAAATTTTAAGGCTTCAACAATCATGCACAGTGTTCGTTGCGATTCAGTTGACAATTTCTCATCGGAAGCCGCCGGGATTTTATGAAGTTCAAAAACTCACCTTTTTTTGTGAAGCACTCACCCTTTTTTGCGCCCGCGCCACGGTTGATACCGGACTGCCCGGTACCACGGGCTCCGATTTCGATTGGGACTGGTCTAGGGTGTGGTTAAAACCTCGCTTGAAAGGCAAGGGAAACCTCCTGGCTGTTGAAATCCCGATTCTGCGAATTGACGATGTAATCCTGCGCGTTGCGTCCCAAGGCGGCCGAATAAGCAAAATCGGCGGCAAAATGCGCCGTGAAGGCAAAATGCAAACCCGCTGAGAAAATATATTCAAGGTCGTCCCGCGCGCACGCGGACAGGTTTCCAACCGTATAGTCGGCTTCCAGAAGCCGCGCCCCAAGATCCAAGCGCAACCGGTCTGTGATTTTGCGGCCGTAGCCGAGGGCATAACTGCTGTCAAAATAGGGCTTTTCCCCAAGGCAGGACACGAACTGGAACTGTTTGAATTTGAACGTCAGCATGTCCTCCGGCGTCATTGTCGCGGTGAGAACCGCTTCGCCGTAGTGTGTCACCGGATGGAGGTTGTTGAGCGGTGAAATGTGCCCGGACGAATCGCCTTCATACGCGCGGAAATCCGGTCCGCCCACCACGCCCACGTTCAGCCATTTGAAAGGGTTTCCTTCGACTCCCAGCAGCAGGCGCTGGTAGTCGCTGGGGGAACTGTAAGGGGCGAAGCTGTATTGCTCCTGGCCCTGGCTCCCATACCGATAGCCCGCCGTGGCTGCCATGTCGCGGCTGAACATGTAGCCAATATCGGCTCCGCCGTTGACGTCGTAGCGCGTGCAATAGTTCTGGTAGCCCGAAGGGGTGGTGGAAAGACCCGGATCCTTGATTTCTGTCATCATCCCATAATAGGCCACCGTCGCGCCGGGACGAATGAACCACCGGTCCATATCATATTGAAGGGTGAGCGCCGACCGGTCATTCAACTGCTCGCGGCGTTGAAAGGCGTTGATGGTCGCCCAGGCGTTGAAGAGATTACCGGGATAAGCGGGCGCCACCCGGCTGGCGTCAACATAAACCACAGTGCTGTCCACCTTATATGAGAATTCCCCGTCTTTGCCCTTTACAGCGAGAATCAGGCGATGAGCGTCGTAGTTTTCCGACGGCAGACTATGATACATGACGAAGTCCGGCGCATAAGTGAAGGCAAGCAACTCAAGATTGCTCCCGGCATCCAGCGAGCTGGCGACGTTGAATCCCGCCTTCGGCGAAACGGTGGTGATGTAAGAGGATTGGTCCTTCAGCGTCGTCGTTCCGACCGGCACAGAGCCTTGGCTGACGCCTGACATGAAGACATTGTCGTCGTAGCTCTCCTTGACCGTCAGGCCGGCGTCCGTGAACCAGGCCGGTTTCCAGGACGAAGCGGGCGCCAATGAGGAAGCGCTTCCGGCAACGGCACTCTGCGCCGGGACGGAAACGGCGTCCAATGGCGCGGGCGCATCGAGCGCGGTCACGCTCTGGATCGCGGAACAAAACGCGCAGAGCGTGGCAATCTTCTTTAAGGCTTCAACAATCATGCAAAGTGTTCGTTGCAATTCCTGGCAATTTCGTATCGGAATCCGCGCGGATTTACTGAAGGAAAAAATCTCAATTTTTTTCCCCGTTATTTGCGCCCGCAAAACGGTTGAAACCAAGCCGCCCCGTCACGGGGCGGCGATTTCGGATATGACGGCGGCGTGATGCGTTTCGAGGTGCTCGACGCCTCGAAAGTGGTGGACCGCACCCGCGAGATGCAATTTGCGCTCGCCGGAGAGGGTTGAACCCGCAAATTGACGCCCACGGACCACGATCAATTAGTGCAGCAGCCCGGCGTTTGGAGGGGCGCGCCGCGAAGATACCGGCGCCATCCGCGGCGCGCCAGTGCTGTCGAAAAGAACCAAAAATGTCGAATGTTTAGACGCGATCCCAATGCACGTTAGACAGCAGTTGCGGAAATGGCTTCGGCGATGAAATACGAAATCGAAATCAAAGAAGAGGCCAAAGTGGCGTTAAGAAAAGCACCCGAGGAGGTTCGGCGGCAAATCGGTTACCGGCTGCATCTTTTGCAGCAAGAATTCTCCGGCGATGTCAAGAAACTGGAAGGCAGCCGGAACGAGTATCGCTTGCAGGTCGGGAATTATCGCGTGCTCTTTGAACTGGTTGGCAAACGAATCGTGGTTTACACTCTTGGACAACGGAAAGACATATACCGATGAACGCGACCGCCGTAAAAAGAAAGAATCGCCCGTCAAACTGGCCGGACGTGGATCGCCAGATTTGCAACGCCAAGCTCGTCCTGCGCGAGTTGCGCGACACTTTGGAAGACCTGGATGATCGGCGCGAACCGGCCCGCGCAAAGAAGCGCAACGCCGGCAAGCCTGGAACGGATTGGGAGTCCATCAAGAGAGAATTTGGTTTCGATTTCTGATCATGATCGCAGCAGTCCGGCGTTTGAGATGTGACCTGAGCCTTGGATTAAGCGTTTTCTTAAATTTGGGCCCCATCTGACGCCTCCACTGTCAGCCACGGATAAACCATGGCTGGAAAAGCCCAACATCGTGATCATTTTCGGGCCAGCCGCGAAGATCGGATCTTGGCGCACTGTCAGTCACATTGAACGCCGCGACGTTTTCCAAATCGGTCGTCAGGCCGACGTAACTCGGATCGAAGGCAAAACCCGTGATGGCATCTTGGAAATTGAGAGAACATGGTTTTTATTGAGTCCAGACGCAACATCCGCCGAGAAGGTGGAACATCAATTGACAAGCGGGGAACGTGTCCACTTCGGGTTCGATGCGGACATCATGGGAATGATCTGCAATTCGGGAGATCACCTGAACACGATAAACGTTCCGATGAGAACGATTATGCAGTTGTGCGTGAAGGCAGGGTTTGAGTTGGCACCTTGGTCGAAGCCGCGGGAAAAGCAACAGGACTACGAAATCGTTTCGAAGAGTTCCACGAACAGTTCTAGTACGCCTGGTTCCTGTACATAGTTCTGGTTCAATACTCTGCTTATCCGAGCTTTCCGGATTAAGGAGTAAATGCCGCGCGCCGATATATAATCCGGGAGAATCCCAACAATATCTGGAGAGTTGACGTGGCTCGAAGACGAAACAGGAGAAATTCTGCGGACGCGGAGGCAATTGAGGCAATTGCCGGTTTCGTGGCGCTGGCTGTCGTGTTTTTCGGCTTCGTCATCGTCGCGATAATCAAGCTCGTTGTGACGATATTCATAGCCATCTGCATGGCGGCGATGGGAGCGGCCGTCGCCTACGGCTGTTATCGACTAGGACGGGCCTGGTGGGATCGGAAAATCGGCATCGAGGCCGAGGTGCCTCGAATCGACTGGCCAACCACCGTCCAGAGGATCGCGCTCCCAAAGCTCGAAATAATACCCTACCCCTTCTTCCCGGACAAACGCCGCCCTTGCCCGGACCACATCATCGGCACCAGCGGCTCCTGGAAAGATGTCCTGCAGATGATCGAGGGCTTCCCAGCATTCAAGACAGCCGCCGGGCCTTCCGACCTCAAACAGCGTGTTGAGACCTGCCGCAAGGAAAGGGAGGCCATTCAGGCGACCGCAATCCAGTCAGCCGACAAAATAACCGACGAGCAAAGATCCCAGCTCGAATGCAGGCTGATCCAGTTAAAGGCGGCGCCGCAAGCCACCGAGAAGCGGATTAGCGCGCAGCTGAACCACATGGCATGGAACATGGAAAGGATGAAAGATGGTGGGTTTTGGGATCGACGTAGAGCCGCGCGCCTCAACCGAATTCATTCCGAGAACCTGATACGGCTCTGCAAGACCATTCACGACATTAAAGACGTGGCCAGAGCTGAGGAACAGGCCATACAGGAGTTTCTCAATCCAGCGACGAGGGCAGAGCGCATCAAAAGTCAGCTTGACGCAGACTTGCAAGCTCTTCGGGGGATCATCACCTCGAATCAGTTTGCCGGTGCCGTGGCCGAAGTGGACGCCATTGATAATTTGGCGCGCTTGCCGGTCGATTGCCGAATCATCAACGATCTCAAGCTGGAGGCTCCCCACTACATCCACAACCGTGGCCAGCCAATTCAATCCGCCCAGATCGATTCTCTGGCCATCACGCCCGCCGGCGTTTTCGTCATCGAGGTGAAGAATTGGAGCAAAAAATTCGCGACCTCCGGCGAGGGATTCAGCCCCTACGTGCAGGTCAGCCGAGCCAGCACACTGATCCGGGTTATTCTGCAGGAGGCTCACATTACCGCCAAGGTTCGGTCAATCGTGGCCGCCTTGGGCAAGCTCCCTGAAAAGGGCGAAGCCATGGTTGCCGTAAAAGGGGTACACCAACTCGCCGGCTACATTCAGTGGTTTCAGACGGCTGCGGTGGATGTCCTGGCTGTGGCCCGGGAGATCGAGCGCCAGGCCCAGTAATCACGCTTCATCCAGGTTTGCTGTCCGGGGGTGGTGCAGCGGCGGGTGGCGCGGGCTGGCTGGCGTCGAATTGTTCCCGGGTCAGGGACGAAAAGGCGTTTGGGTGGCGGAGATCGGCGTTGAATTGCGCGATGTGCAGACGCTGTTTGGGGTTGAAGCCGCGCTCGAGGATGTATTTCGTCAGTTCCTTGAACGCAGTTGTTTGTTTGACTTCTGTTGACATGGCGTGCGGTTCGAGCGGGATGTCCATGATGATTCTGGAGCCTTCCTCCTGCGCGGCCGGCAGGTCCGAAGTCCAGAATTGCGACAGGACGATGACCCGGGTGCCAAGGAAGACGGCTTCCTCGAGGTTGTGGGTCACGAAGACAACGGTTTTTTTGTACTTCTCCCACAACTTGAGGATGAAGATTTGCAAATCTTCCCGCGTGCTGGCATCCAGGGCGCCGTAAGACTCGTCCATGCAAATCAGGTCCGGCATGCCGAAGAGATCGATGGTAATGAGTGTCTGGGCGATTGCCACCCGCTGCCGCATTCCGCCGGACAATTCCGAGGGATATTTGTTACTCGCGTCCGAAAGACGCATGTCATCCAGATACTTGCGCGCCATGTCCTTGGCTTGCCTCCACCAGCTTGGCGAAAAGCGCTGGAGCATGCTGGACTGAAACTCCAGGCCTAGCAGGATGTTTCTTTGGACGGTCAAATGCGGGGCAAGACCATAGTTCTGGAATACAACTCCGCGGCTGCGGTCGGGAAAAGAGGGCAGCCGTCCGAGGACTTGGAAGTACTTGGCCTTTTGGACCATTTCCTGGCCGGTGAAGAGCTTGAGTAGAGTGGATTTGCCGCAGCCCGAAGGTCCGACGAGCGAGACGAATTCGCCGCGGCTGATGATCAAGTCAATGTCGTTGAGCACAGTCCGCACGCGGCGGTTTGAGGGATCGTAATAGCCGTGATAGGCGTCCTCAAGATGGATCGCTTCGTTTCCGGTGATCGCCGGCTTCGGTCTGGGGATGAACTCCATGACGGCTCTTTCCTCTTACTCGTCGCCTCTGCTGTACCACCGGAAGCAGGGGAGTTTCAATATCCCCTGCAACGCCAGATCACTGGTGTAGGCCAGAAGGGAAATATAAATGACATAAGGTATGATCAAAGCCATGTTCATGTATCTTTGCTGGAGGTAAATCCGGTAACCCAAACCTTCGGTGGCGGCCACCGCCTCCGCCGCAATTACAAATATCCATGCCGCCCCCAGCGAAACTCGAATGAGGTCGATCAGCCGCGGAAACATCTGCGGGGCAATGATCTTGTATAACACCTGAAATTGCGTGGCTCCCAAGGTCAGCGCCTTGACAGTCAGTTCGGTTGGCATCCGTTCCGCCAGGCCGGCAATGGTCCGCATCATCGGTATGCCGATGCCAAAAGCAATCAGGAACACTTTGGAGCTTTCTCCCACTCCAAGCGCCACAAGGACGATCACCAGGACAGCCAGCGGATTGATGTTTGACAAGCCTGTCACCAGCGGAGCGAACAGGGCGCGAATCCCCGGGAACATTCCCATGAGAATTCCCGCGAAATAGCTCGCCACGGCGGCGATGCTGATGCCCAGCGCAAGCCGTTTCAAACTCGCCTTGGTGTCCTCCACGAATAGAATCTTGCCGGATCGCTTGTCGGGCACCGTGATAATGGTCTTCATCTCGACGTACATCTGGCGCAATGAGGGCATGAGTTTGTCATCGGGATTCTTCACGGCCCGGGCATGGGAGGCGAACATGTACAAACCCAGCAGCGCCGCCACGGGCAGGAGTCCGAGCAGACGCCCAAACACCATGCCCGGGCGGGCATAAAGACCCCAGAACAGAGGGGTATTGCGCTTCAATTCCGTCATATCATGGGGTGGTCATGTCGTTGACGTGGAGCGCCAACTTCCCCGCCGCCGCCGCTTTTACATAGTCGTTGTTATAGTGCAGCTTGACGTTCTTGGGGTCCCCGACAATTTTCCCGTTCGGCAACTCAATGCCGATGACGTCCGGCGATTTGGCGCCTTGTCCCAAAAGGCCGTGATCGAAGCAAAAGCCCGCCACTGTTTTGGCTGTCTTCTCAAGCACCGGACTTTCGGTAAACGCAATCCCGTCCTGCGGCGTGTAGAACATCCGCGTCGTTCGCAGTTGGGCCTTGAACTCAGGAACGGTGCCGCCGGCGAATTTCGCCATGGCTTCAATCGCCGCATCCGCCTGCTTTCCCTGGCCCGACATGATGGCCATCGCTTCATACCATGCGCCGACCAGGGCCTTCTTGACGGCATCGGGAGCGTCGCGGCGAACCACCAGAAGGTCCTGGATTTCTCCGGGAATCTTTGATGAATCAAAAACGAGCGTGGCTTTCGGCAGATTGCGCACCTGCATCAGGATAGGATTCCAGGTGACCGTGGCGCCGCGGTCACCCGAAGTGGCAAAGGTCGCGCCGATATTGGCGTCGGACGTATTGACCTCAGTCACATCGGCATCGTGCATCCCCTCGGCTTTGAGGGCCTGCGAAAGAAGATAGGATGAAACGGAGTCTTTGACTATGAGCACTTTCCGGCCCTTGACGTCCTTCACCGATTTGCCATTGAAGAGAACCAGGCCGTCGTTGCCGTCGGAGTAATCCCCGACCACCAGCACATCGCAATTAACGCCGCCGGAGGCCGGCATATCCAGCGCGTCCATGATCGTCATGGCGCAGCCGACAGCCTGGCCGGAGGTGAACTGGTTGATGCTGGTCACGTAGTCATTGATCAAGGCGACTTCGATCTTGACGCCGTATTTGTCGGCCCACTTCTTCATGATGCCGGAGTCGGCAATGTACTGCCAAGGCTCCCAGCCGGTGTAGTGGGACCACAAATAGCGGTATGTTTGGGGCGGATCGGCCGCGCTGGCCTTGAGAGGAAGCAGGCTGCCGATGGCAACCGCGACAAGAGAGAGGGCTGTTTTGAATGAATTCATAATTATACTTTCTGTTTGACTATTCGTTCTTTTTACCTGTTGCCGTAAGATCTTGGTCGAGATTCAAGGTGACGGCGGCCTTGTTGCCGCGCTCCATTCTTGACATGGCTTCCTCGCCCATGGCGGTGAGAGAGTTCCTCTCTTTGATGGCCGCGCCCATCTGCTCCAAGGCGCGCGTGCGGAAGGAATCCACGTCATCCAGGGCCTTGATGGCATCCTTCATGGCTTGCGCCAGGCCGGCGTCGGAGAGTTGGGCCGAAGCGGCTTGCTTGTGAATCTCAATTCCCTGGGTGGCGAGCAGCTTGGCGTTGAAGGCGATGGTTCTGTTGCCCACGTCATCGAGGGCCTGGATTTTGTTCAGAACGATCTTCTGATTGGCCAGCGCCTGCGCGGCGGTGATGCCGATGAGCAGGGCGGGATAGGTGACGTTCTTGCAGCGATTGACGCCGCGAATGAGTTCCTTGTTGTTCTCGATGAGCACTTCAAACATCAGCACGCCTTGTTGATTGACCACCAACTGCTGCTGCAGGTCCGTGATGCGCTGGCGCAGGCGGAAGATAAGCTTTGTGTTGATATACTTCGCCTGATCGCTCTGCGGATCGCACTTGGCGACTTCAGCGCAGAGTTTCTCGTCGATCAACTGGCATGTGGCGATATACCGCATGAGATCGCGCGTCGCCTGGCGCATGGTCGTCTGCTCATCTTTGAGCGTGTCAATGTCGCGTACCAGTTGTTGGCGGCTGACCTCGACGGAATCAAAAAGCGACTCGATGACTTTGCCCGACGATTCAAATCGCGTGAAATAGCGATTGAGTTTGTTGCCGATCCCCGGAATATGGCCGGCGATCCGGCCCGCCCAGCCCGAATCAAAATTAAACCGGGCCGGATCAATTTCGTCGAACTGGACTTTCAAGTTGGTCAACGCGTCGGCGATGCCCTGCCCCTCGCCGCCGCCAATCTGTCCGAGCCGCTTGAGCGGCTGCTGGAGAAGCTGGTTGGCGGTCGCGGCCTTGCGTTGCTGGATCACGCCGAGATTCTCGACGGAGAGCGCTGCCTGCTCCTGGGCTTCGTCGTCTTGGGCCGGGACTTTGAGCAGCTTGCCGACAAAGTCGGCGGCCTGGCGGTCGAGTTCCGGGTCCACCTGTTTCTGTTTGACTGCGGTGGCAATCTCCTCCGGCCCAAGAAGGCCGAGATCGTTTTTAACTTTGGCGGGGTCCGCGATCTGCGGCGCCGCTTCCCTGAGAGCGGACTGCTGCTGCCCCAACAAACCCAGATTCTGAGTGGGGGGCACTTGTATTTGTTCTGGCATAAACTGATTTCCTTTCGTTTGGTTTTATTTCTTGAGGTCCTGCTCCAGCGAAATGGCCGGGACCTGCCTGTTATTGGCCCGCACCACCATCTGATCCAGAAGACCCATGGCTTCAGCCATGATCTCCCGCGGCGTCTGCGAAGCGGATCGGTCTTTGATCCGGATGGCCGCGTTTCCCGCCTTGTCCATTGTGGCCAGCGCCTCCTCATTGCCGGCCAGAAGTTCATCAACCTCCTGCGCGGTCTGATCAAAGACCCCGGCCTGATCTTGCAATGCTTTGAGACTGGTGTCGTCGGCATGGGTCCGCGCGGGCTTCTGTTGCAAAACGGCGATGCGTTCGGTGATGTCCTGCCGATCCATGTCCTTGACATTGAGCAGAAGCGTGACGACGCGTTCCAGATTCTCCAGGCCGGAACGGTAAACCTGTTCGGCCGTGCCCATGACCCGGGAGAAGGTCAATTCATTTTCCGACAAGACCCTGCGAAAGACGGCCAGGAGGTTCTGAAACTTATCCTCGAATTGCGCGACCTGCGTCTCTCCCTGCTTGCATCCCAGCTTCTTGAGGTCCGCCGCCAGTTCCGCCGTTTTTTGCCGCTTCAACTTTTCAAATTGTTCGTGCAAGTCGGCGTAATGCTTTTGCATATAAGCGTCGCCCCTGCCATAAAACCGGTACGCCCAATTGGCCACTCCCACCCCGATGCCGCCCACCGCGATGGCCGCCGAAAACGGCCCGGAAGCGATGCCGAACAAGGCGAATCCGACAGCCGTTGCCGTGCCCACGGCGGGAGGCCACAGGGTCAGCGGATGCTGGACGATGTCGAAAAAAGCGGCCCGCCGGGCGGCTCTTTCGCTGAAATCCAACTGTGGGCTGCCCGTGTCGCTGTTCATAAGTGGCCGGTCAAATCTGCCCTTGAGTGAGTTTCTTCACTCCGCGGATGCTATCCACGAAGTCGTGCGTGAAATCGCGCAGGGCTTCGGCATGATCGGAAGCAAAGCTTTGCCGATAGACACTTTCGACGCCGGCAACGACGTCTTCGGGTCGAACTCCTTCACTGGGCTTGGGCTTGGCAAGCTCCCTCTCAAGCGCCAGCCGTTTGGCTTCTTCAACCACGACCGGGACCATCGCCCCGCTGACAATGTCAGCCAGGGTGAAGTGGACGGTCGTGTTCTCGCCCGCCGGTCCCTCGCGCTGGATTTCGTAAATGACACGCTTCTCAGAAAACAACTCGTCCGCGAAGGTGTCGGCCAGTTTGTCCGCCGTGGTCGATGCTGAAACCGGGACGTTTTTCATGTTCTTGAGAAAAATCTCCCGCGCCGCCTTGCGATCAGGGCGGCCGATGCGCAGTTTTACGTCAATGCGGCCTTCGCGGATCGCGGCATAGTCCAGAGACTCCGGCTTGTTGGTCGCCAAAATGACGATCGCGCCCGATTGCCGCACGCCCTGCATTTCCGCCAGGAAGGCCGGGACGATGGTGCGCAAGACATCGCTGCTGATGCCGGAGTCCCGCTTGGCCAGGATGGATTCCGCCTCGTCGAGAAAAATCACCGGACGAATGGCGGTCTGCTCGAAGAACTTGCGCGCGCGGGCGAAGATATGCCTGATGGTGGCTTCGGGCACGCCAACATATTTGTCGAGAATTTCCGGGCCGGAGACCAGGATGAATCCTTGTGAGGCCTTGGCCCCTTTGGCGGCGCAGGTGGCGGTGATGGAAGTAAAGATGGCCTTTCCGAACATCGTCTTGCTGCAGCCCGGAGGACCGTAAAGAAGCACGCCGGAAGGCTGTTTTTTCCCGAAGAACTGGTAGTGCTCCGGGTAGCGCATCGGCTTTTCAAGCGCGTCCATGAAACGATTTTTGGCCTCTTCCTGGCCGCATATATCATCCCAGCAAACCCGCGTGTCCTCGTCAACCGAAAACGAATCATCCTCCAGTCCGAAGTTGCCGATGATCACCGTCCCGCTGGCGTCGAGCACGACTCTGCCGCTGGGTTCGAGCTTGCCGGCAAATCTCCCGGCAAACACCGTCTTTCGATTGCCTTGGAAATCCACCAGGGCCATGTCGCCCTCCAGCGCCTGCGCGACAAAAGCGATGCTGCCCGATGCGGCCCCCTTCTCAACATCCACCACGCAAAGAGGATCGCGGGCCAGCTTGAGCATGTCGCCCGGCTCGACCGCAAACCCGCTCACGCAAAACTCCATGAACTGGCCTCCATAGATCGCAACGGCAAACGTTCCCGCTTCCTGTTCCGCCGGTTCCAGGTCGCAAACGCCGTCCTGCACCGAGGGCAAACCAACCCGGTAACGGTTCTTGTAGCCGGTTGAAAACTGCACATAGGCCCATCCGGCCTCTTCTTCCTTCGAGCCGATGACCTCGCCAACGCCGGCCGCGTCGGGATTCGCGCCAAAGTACTTGCTGTCCTTTTTGATTTTGACCAAAGCGCCTTTTCGGCTCATCTCTTCCGGCGAAGGGACCGGCTTTCGCGTGAGTACTCGAATCACCGTGGCCAGGCCAAGGGGGTACATCGATTTCCCGCCGGCCGTTTCTGTTTGATTTGTTGTCATGGGCGTCAGTCTGGCTTGTGATCAAAATGATTCCGAGAGCAGCGATACCTCCACGCGCGGCAAACGGTAAGCATGGTATGCGCGCTCATTCTCTCCCGGCTGCATGGGCAATGGTTTGGTCCCGCCAAAACCGGCTGACCGTATGCGGTTCGGATCAATCGCGTAGGTGATCATCAGATACCGCGCGACGGCATCGGCCCGTTCTTGCGAAAGCGCCAGATTGGCGTCGGCATCGCCGAGAAAGGAAGTGTGGCCTTCGACCAGAATCCTCAAGCCTGAATAGGATTTGAGGTGGGAAACCATGACATCGAGCTTTTCCTTTTCCGACACCTCCAGATCGGCGACGCCACTCTGAAACATGATGGGTTCGACGTTCAAACTTCCCACGGGGCGCAGTTTCCGCCATTGCGCGTCCGTAAGCGGCTTGAAGGGCCGGCTCAAGCCGCTCATATCGGCCGCCCTGCCCGGGTTTCCCGCCAGGGCGGCAAAACCGTTCTTGATGCCCGTGTTATAGATTTGCTGGATGAAACTGCTGTTGACGATGCGGTAGGGGTCTTTATCAGGCAGCGGGTCTTCCTTGAAATCACCGCTGGCGACCAATATCTCAACGGTGGATTGAATCGTGTCAATCAGCCCCTGCTCGGCCACCTGCCCGGGGACGTTGATGCCAAACCATTCCTGGCAATTCTCGCTCAAGTTGACCCAGGCGACGCCGTTGACCATCTTCTTGACCGAATCGCGCGGCAGCTTGAGTTCCGCGTTAATGTCTTTCTCAAGCTCATCCGGATTGTCCGCATAGAACTTAAGCGTTCGGAAATACGTTTTGAGAAGCAAGTCCGCTTTCTCAGGATTCTTGAGCGCGAATTCGCGGTTGACGACCAGAATGTCCACGATCAGCCGGCTGGTGCTTTCGGTTCCCAGAATTTTCGCGACGCCCGGGATTTCAAGCGCCTTGGACACATTGGGTTCCCACAGCACGGCGACGGAAACTTTCTTCTCCAGAAGGAACTTGAGGGCTTCCTGCGAGTCCTTGGTCTCCACCCGCTGATTGCGGCCGAGGTTTTTCAGGGCGGGCACGTTGAAGTGCGAACTGATGGACTTCAGGAGATGCTGGCTGGGCGAGGCGGGAGTGTAGGCGATCCTGGGCATTGTCTGAGCCGTGAATGACTTGAATGAATCAAGACTGGACACAACATTCGTGTAGGCGACCAGGGCGTCGCCGCCTTTGGATTCATCCAGAATGGCCACGATCGTCGCCGGGAAATCAACCGGGGCGGCGTTGAGGATGTAAGAGTCAACCGTGACGACTGCGAAGTCCAGTTCCCCATCCCGCAGCTTCTTCATCCGCGCCGGATAATCGCCGCCATCATTGGAAATATCGAGCATGTAGCCCTCGCTTCGCATCGCCTTTTTCATGCGGCCGGAGCTGATCGGGTAATAACCAATCCAGTCGTCAATGGCCAGCGTGATCTTCCCTTTGAGGTCCTTGGCATCGCTGGTCTGTTGCTGGACCCGGCTTTTGAAGACGGGGATCAGCTTCTTGGCAAAATACAATCCGGAAATGCTGAGCAGCAGGAACAGGATGACGAATATGGGGGTTTTCCTCATGGGCTCTGTCAATCTCATTTCCCCGCCGGAACGTCGCTGAATTCCGATTCCGCCAGAATGCTCTCAAGTCCCTGGTTGAGCTGTTCAAGATTGGTGGCGTCGTGATACAACGTCAGCCCCGGCTGGTGCAGGCTGTGGCCTTCCCCAATGCAGAATCCTATCGTGCTGATGACCACCGGCGATTCGGATACGATCCTGCCGACGATGGCGCGCGGGTCGTTTCCCTTGTCGGCTTCGCCGTCGGTCACCACGATCAAATAATACTCTCCGTAGCCCAGTTGACGCTGGGCTTGCGTTTGCAGGCGGGAATACCCCAGCGAAACCGCCGTGCCCAGCGGCGTGTTGCTATCGGAGCGGACTGCTTGCAGGGCCTGATTGAAGGCGGCCCGGTTTAGCGACAGAGGCGATCGCTCGGTCACGCCCCGGCTGTCAAACGCGCAGAGTCCCAGGTTGTCTTCAGGCTTGAGCTTGGTGGCAAAAGCGGCGATGGCTTGTTTGGCCGCGACAATCTTCGACAAGTTCCCCGAACACTGCGAATCCGCCATGGAACCGGAACCGTCCAGCACGATGAGGAAGTTCCGGCGGGTCAGGAGCGGATCAATTTCTTTGGCCATATCGCGCCCATACCATTGGCGGTTATTGAAACCGCGCTTCAGCTTGGCAACCGGCCCCGCGCCTCCTTGACGGACATTTCCAGACTGGACAGAGGGAGGCGGAACGGCTGGCTGAAACCGCGTCCGATGGTTTCTTGCGGCAAAAAACCAAATAACAACAAACAGGATGAAAATTAACCTTGCCGCGACTCTCACTTTGCACCTCCGTCAGGTGTCCAGACCGATTCGGCCTCCACGTTGACAATGCGCAGTTCGCACCGCATGTTCGAGTACGCCGCTTCCTTGCTCGTCGGGCGGAGCGGCTCCCCGTCTGAGGTCGTCCCTGTTTTCGGGTCGCTGATGCCGTGCCCCATGGTGGTGAACTGCGACGGGTCGAGCGCGACACCCTTGGACTTGGCATAGTTGACAATCGCCTCCCGCACCTGCACCGCGCGATTGAGCGAAGTGTTGTTGGCGGACTGCTTGATGCGCGACAGGATGAGCGGCGGCTGCGCCTTGGCTTTGGCGTCGCAATATCCCGTCGGATCGGCATAACCTTCGACCGTGATGATCGCGCCGGCGTAAATGGCCGCGCGTTTAATCACCTCGTCAAATTGCCCGGCATAAGCGTCGGGGGCGAAGGTGGCCTGATTGGGCTTGAAAAAGACTTCAAATTCAAAGAGTTGATTGTCCTTGAGCGTGCCTTGTTCCGAACGCTGGGCCATCACTTTGGCCACCTCGCCGCTCTGAAACTTCGGTGTCTCGCTCGCCACGGTCTGGGTCAATCCTTGTTTCAGGGCATCAAAGTCCAGACCCGCGGTATCCACCGCGACCTTCGATCCGAGAAGGCCCAGACCGATAAGCCCCGTTTGAATCTCGTCCTGCAACACAGAAAAGCGGCGCGGGAACGTCTGGCTGGTAAAAGTATTGACGTTGCCGACAAAGCCGACGTACTCGCAATCGCCATAGAGGCCCTTCACATCGGCCACCGCCTGCGGACTGTCAAAAAGGAGGGACGCGGAAGCCGTCATCAATTTGGTGAATTCGGCTTTTTGGGTGGCGCTGTCGCGCATCAAGACCGCCAGTTTCTCCTGCGCCATGAGCAAAGCGTGGGCAAAATTGGCGACTTCGGTCCGATGGGCCTGCAAGTAATCGCCGCGCACGGCATAGACATCCACGATGATGCGGCTGGCCGTCTTGGTTGACATTAGGATATGCGCGCCCTTGACGGATTTCTCCGCGCCGCTTCCGACGGTCCCGTTGCTGGTGATTTCAGCCGCGTCCGGGCTTATCATGAAAGCCGCGTCGATGGACGGGTCGGTGCGAATGGCGGCGGCGGGGCTGTCGTCCGTTCCCGTGAGGTCCTTCACCCACTTGATTTTAACGTCGGCAAGGGCGATGCCCGCGTCCGAAAGAACCCGTGTGAGATAGTCCACATGCGGTCCGTAGGCCTGCAAAACGATCGTCTTTCCCTTGAGGTCCGCGGGCGTCTTTATGCTTGATTTGACCACCAGAACGTCGCCGCCGACCGAATACGTCAGTTGGCCGACGACAACGGGTTTGACCCGCGGATCATCCAGCGCTTCGATGGCTTGGTTCAACATCCCAAGAGTGCATCGCAAATAAGCGGAATCGCCCCGGACATAATTCCCGATTTGAGCGGTGAAATCGTCCTCTCTTTTCAGGCTGAATTTCAACCCCTGCGCGTCGAAGATGCTTCCGGCTGAAGTGTCTTTGGCGCTGCCGTTGGCCAGGATCGTGGCGATGTCGCCTCCCCATGTGATGATCGGCAGTTGCATGGCGCCGCCTTCACGAACCGGCACCACCGCCTGTTTGATGACCTTGGAGAGCGGAGGCGAGTCAATATACTTTGTCGCCGCGGCTTGAAGGGACACGGAGGCCAGCCCGGAAATGAGAACCGTGACGGCCAGAGCTGTGAATGTTCTTGTTTTCATCGTCAACCTGTCTGCGACGCAGTTCGTCAAGATTTTCATCCCCGGAGTCTATCTGATACAGCCGTTTAGTCAGCTACAAAATGCACCCTGGTTTTGTAACCCCGATCATTAGCCCGGATATTTCTTAGCGCGGCGAAAGCCGCTTCCAAGTTGTCGGTAGGGCGGCGCTGCCTCGCCGCCCAAATATCTGGGCGACGCAGCCCGCAAAGCGGGCATCGACTATCCAGTTCCATCTGCAGCTTCGCCTACCAAGCTGTGAAATATGCGGGTTGGCGACTTTTTCCGGAGCGCAGCACCGCAAGCGGTGCAGCCCGACAATTTGTTCCGTCTGTCGTCTCGACCGCACCCCTCGGCGTCCCGCCGGCAGAATCCTCCGTCCAAGACCTCCCCACCATTTTGGTGAGTTCGCAAGTAGGATAAACGCTGGGCGCGCAGGGGAAAGCGGCGCTGGCGCGCGCGTACTCCAAGACCTGGCGGATTTTCGCGAGCTTCCTGTGTGCGCGAAGCGTCTTGGAGTGCGGCGCGCCAGCGCCGCTTTGTTCCTCAAACAGGCGTCGCGGCTTAACCCGAAGAATTCCGTCTCACACCCGCCTGGGAATTGCCTGAAAGCGGAAACTTGCAAGGCTCAGATTCATGAGGCACAATTCCCGCAGGAAGAAAGAGTTCGTGTTTCAAATCGAACAGGATGACGAAATGCTCGTGGCGACCTGCCACGAGCCGGAAATGGCGACCCAGGGAGAAAATCTCGACGAACTTCCGGCCATGATTCGTGACCTCATCCGCTGCCGGTTTGACGATGGCGATGAACGCCTGGCCTGGCCGATCCGACTTCATTTTCTCCACGATCCGGTGTTGTCGGCTCAAGTGGCGTCAAACTACCACGCGACCTTTCTGGCGATGAAGTGTGCCGGGCGTTGAAACGTCTGGGTTTTGGATTTGTCCGGCAGACCGGTTTCCATTGTCATTACGAGTAAAAAGGCCTGCATCCCTGCGTGCCGATGCACCGGGAGGTTAAAAGCAGAAATTGAGAAAGTGGAAATGAAGGCCGGAGCGGCGCGGGTTCAATGCCCCGGAGCCGTGGTTGAAATCTGCGCCTGCTCACGGCAAGCGGAGTGAACAAATTATTGGGCAGACGCTCGTGCGTGGGCTTCGCGGGCTGCCAAGGCGCGAAATGGGAGAGGAGGATTTGGCTCGCCCTCATTTGCCGTCTTGATACCGCCAGATCGCGCGGAGAAAAGAGATTTGACAGGATGAACGGGATGAACAGGATTAGGAAATGTCCGGAATATAGGCGCAAGAGCCGGACCTATCATGAAAGGCAACCCCCGAAGGATTCCATCCTTTAAATCCTGTTAATCCTGTCAAAAAGCCCTTTTGGGTTGCGGCTTTGCCGCGCCGTGACTCTGCGCGAATCCCGGGGCAAGGGGATTTTGAATCCGTGTCCATCCGTGCCATCCGTGGTAAGAATTGCTTGCATAATGCAAGTTCTATGGTATTGTGGTTGTAGTGGCTGGGGACGGTTTGTTCTTTGAAAGGCCGCAGATCGGGGCGTTTGGGCGGTGAACCCGTTTGAACCACGCCATGCTTCGGTTGGCGCGGCTGTTTATCCTCCTTCGCGCGGAGCGCCGGCCCCGTTTCCGGCCCGCCGACGCGCTGGACAGAAAGGGAGTTAACCACGGATGGACACGGATTAACACGGATGGGATTTTTTTTATCCGTGTCAATCCGTGAAATCCGTGGTTGAATTCCTTCCTCTGCGGCTCTCCGCGACTCTGCGCGAGGCTGTTTTGCCTTGGGCTGGTGTTCGGGAATTTCACCCTCTGGCAAGCTCTGGCAGTTTAAAAAATCCGGGGTTTTGACCGGCTGGTTGCGCCTATTCGCGGCTTAAATTGACGGCGGTGAGGGTTTCCCGAATCAGGAAGGGGATTTGAACAAAAGGTAACGAAGGTAACGAAGATGAGAATGCATTTTTGAAGAAGGAGTCGGAAACACGCGATTTTTCTTCGTGATCTTCGTTGCCTTTTGTGGAAAATCCCCTTGCCCGCTGGTTAAAAAAATTACGGTAAATTACGCCAAATTACGGTAAATTACGGCAAATTACGGTAAATTACGGTAGTTTTCGCGGCGCAAGCGAGCTTGCGGGGTGGACATTGTGGACGTTGGGCGGCTTAAATGAGCTGTAGTCTTTTCCGCCCCGCGACGCGGAGTTTTCGGCGGTTTATGCAGGCTTATGCACCCTTGTGCACCCTTGTGCACCATAAAAAGCGCGGGAGCTGGAGTTCTCCCGCAGGCCGGGCGAGATGGAGAGGGTTGATAATCAAGGACATGCAACCCGGCGCTTGGAAGTCAGAGGTCCTGACGGGCCTGGGCGGCGTCTTGGGCGATTTGGGCGCTGAGGGCTGCTGCGGATGGGAATTCTTGCTCGTCGCGCAGTTTCCTCAGGAATGTCAGCTCCAATTCCTGGCCGTAAAGGTCGCGGTCGAAATCCAGGAGGTGCGCTTCGACGCGCAGTTGCGGGTCTTGGGACGGGAGCGTGGGCCGGTGGCCGATGTTCACTGCGGCGCGGAAATGCTCCGTGCCGGTTTGCGCCTGGGCGACATACACGCCCGGCGGCGGAGTCAGCAGGCCGGTGACATCCAGGTTCGCGGTGGGGTATCCGAGTTTGCGTCCAACGCGTTCGCCTTTCACCACTGTGCCGCGCAGGCTGTAGGGGCGGCCCAGCATCTGGCCGGCGGCGGAAAAGTCGCCGGCGCGGACGGCTTGGCGGATGCGGGTGCTGCTGACCGGCTGGCCGTCCCAGGTGACGTCGGGCAGGGCGTGGACGGCAAAGTGCAGTTCGGCCCCCAGTGTCTGAAGGAGGGGCACGTTGCCGGAGCGATTGCTGCCGAAAAGGAAGGAGTCCCCGACGCAGATGCTTTGGATTTGACGGAAGCCGCGCGCCAGGTCGCGGATAAATTGTTCGCCGGAAATCCGGCTGAACGCTTTGTCAAATCGAATGACGTACGCCGCTTCCAGGCCCAGCCCGGCCAGGACATCGAGCCTCTTGGACAGCGGATAGATCAAGGGCGGCACGCTGGCCGGGGCGACGATGGCGTTGGGATGACGGTCGAAGGTCACGGCCACAGAAACGGCGCCATCAGGGGCGGCGTCGGACAGGGTCCGGCGAAGGACCTGTTGGTGGCCGAGGTGAACGCCGTCGAAGACGCCGATGGCGGCGCAGACGGGGCGGGCCTCGGCGGGCAGATCGGCGGCGGCGGAGAGAACCTTCATCCGGCGGACGGGCTGGTTTGGGCAAGTTGCAGGAAAGGGATGATGCGCTGCTGAAAATCGGCGCGGGAAAGCTTGAGCGCATCCTCGAAGGGGATGGCGTCCTGCACGTCGAATTTGCCGGAGATGACGCGGCGCAACGTGGCGAGATGCGCGCCGCAGCCCATTTTGCGGCCCAGCTCGTCGGCCAGAGCGCGGACGTAGGTGCCCTTGGTGCAGGCGACGCGAAAGCGGCCGAGCGGCTCGGAGTAACTGGAGAACCGAAAGCTGTAAACGTGGATGAGCCGGGCCTTGCGCTCGACCTCGATCCCCTTGCGGGCCAGTTTGTAAAGAGGAACGCCTTTGATTTTGACGGCGGACACCATGGGCGGCGTTTGCATCTGGTCGCCTTGAAAGCCGGCGGCGGCGGCGTTGAGTTCCTCCACGGTCATCGGCAGAACGGGCAGGGAGGAAACCAATTCGCCCTGGGCGTCAAAGCTGTCGGTCGCTTCCCCGAACTTGATGGAGCCTTCATAGACCTTGTCGTCGGACATGAGTTTTTCGGAGAGCTTGGTGCCCCTGCCCAGGACGATGAGGAGCAGGCCGGTGGCGTTGGGGTCCAGGGTGCCGCAATGACCGGCTTTCTCGATGCGGAAAGCGCGGCGCAGGGCATCGACGACATCGTGAGAGGTCGGGCCGGCGGGCTTGTCAATAAGAACAGCGCCGTCAAATGGATCGAATTCGCGCATGGTCAGCGGGAGGCGTCGATGGCTTTCCTGACGGCGGAGATAACTCGGCGCTGGACGGCCAGGGGTTTGCCGGGAATGCGGGCGCCTGCCGCGGCAACGTGGCCGCCGCCGCCGAATTGCGCGGCGATGTCGCTGACGTTGATGCGGGGAGACTTCGAGCGCAGGCTGATGCGGGTCAATTCCGGTTCGATCTCCTCAAAAACGCACGCGACGACCACCGGCTCGATGTCGCGGATGTGGTCAATCATCCCTTCGGTGTCGCTGCGGTCGGCGCCGGTGCGGGCGAAGTCACTTTTCTTGAGCCAAAGATAGGCGATCTGGTCGCGGTGGGTGAGGTGGAAATGATTGTAAAGATGCTTCAGGAGGCGGACGCGGGAGAGGGAGTAGGATTGATAGACTTCACGGCAAATCGTGTCCACATGGGCGCCCAATTTGACCAATTCGCCGGCGGTGTGGTAGGTGACCGGCTGGGTTGTGGCATATTGGAACGAGCCGGTATCGGTGGAAACTGCCGTGAAGAGACAGTCGGCGATGGCCGGGGTGATGGGCCAGCGCGCCTCTTGGAGGAGGCGGAAGATCAACTCGCCGGTGGAGGCTTGGCGGGCGGAAATCCAGTTGACATCGCCGTAGCGGGTGTTGCTCTCGTGATGATCGATGTTAATGAGAAACTTGCGCCGGCCGACTTCGGGCGCGACGCCGCCCATCCGCTCGAAGGACGCGCAATCGGTGGCGATGACCAGGTCGAACTGCCGTCCGGCGACGGGTTTTTGCAGGAGTTTGTCGGCGTCCAGGAAGGCGTACTTTTGAGGGGTGACATCTTCGTTCCAACAGGCAACATCCTTGCCTTGCTTGAGGAGGGCCAGAGTGAGTCCGAGTTGCGAGCCGATGCAATCGCCATCCGGGCGGACGTGGCCGGTGACGCAAATGGTTTGGCTGGCCGCGATTTTTTCAAGGATGCGATCAATAACCTTCAACGTGGATTTCATGCGGAGGACGGGGGAGGGTCCAGTTCATCGAGGATGCGCAGGACGCGGTTGCCGCGCTCGACGGAATCATCGAGAACAAAGCGGAGTTGCGGGGTGTATTTGAGGACGATGGCCTTGCCCAGGAGGCCTTGAATGCGTTTGCGATGGACGCCCAGCGCTTCCAAGGCTCTCTTTTTCTGGTCAGGGCCGCCCAGGACGCCGATATAGACAGTGGCGGTGTGTAAATTGGGGGCGACATCCACGTCGTTGACATTGATCAAGCCGACTTCATCGACGGGCAGCTCGCGGCGGACGACCTCGCCGATCTGGCGTTTCAAGAGTTCGCGCACCCGTTGCAATCTCAGGGACATGGTTCCTTGCTTGGAGGGAGGTCAGTTGAGCTTTGGAACGTTTTTTTCGGTGTTGTAGCACTCGATGACGTCGCCAGGCTGCATTTCGTTGAAGCCTTCAATGCGGATGCCGCACTCCATGCCGGCCCGGACTTCGTTGACGTCGTCCTGGAAGCGGCGCAGGGTCTGGATGACGCCCTCGTAGATCAGGCCCTTTCGGCGGAGAACGCGGGCTTTGCCGCGAACCAGGCGGCCGTTGTTGACGACGCAGCCGGCGACGTTGCCGCCTTTGGACAACTCGAAGATTTTGCGGACCTCGGCCGAGCCGATGACGACCTCTTTGACGACAGGTTCCAGCAAGCCGGCCATGGCTTCCTTGACCTGGTCGATCAATTCGTAAATGATCGAGTAGAGCTTGATCTGAACCCCTTCCCGTTTGGCCAGGTCGGCCACACCGACATCAATGCGGGTGTGGAAACCCAGAATGATGGCGGAGGAGGCGGAGGCGAGCAAGACATCCGATTCGGTGATGGTGCCCACGGCGCTGTGAATGACTTCGAGGGAAACCTGTTCGGCCTCGATCTTCTTGAGAGCCTCGACAATCGCCTCGACGGAGCCTTGGGTGTCGCCTTTGACGACCACCTTCAGGATTTTGGCCTGGGAGGCGTCCAGGGTGGCGAATAAGGTTTCCAAAGTGACTTTGGTGCGGGCCTCATTGGATTCTGTGCGGGCGGTTTCAGCGCGCTGATCGGCCAGGTCGCGCGCGGTCTTTTCATCTTCAAGAACGCTGAATTCCAGGCCCGCCTCGGGGATTCCGTTCAGGCCGAGGATTTTGACGGCGACAGAGGGGCCGGCTTCCTTCTGGCGGGTTCCCTCCTCGCTGATCAAGGCGCGGACTTTGCCCCAATATGCGCCGCAAACCACGACGTCGCCAACGCGCAAGGTGCCTTTGCGGACCAGGACGGTGGCGGTGGGACCGCCGGGTTCGAGGCCCGATTCGATGACGTTGCCCTTGGCGCGGCGGTTGGGATTGGCCTTCAGCTCAAGCAGGTCGGCCTGGAGGAGGATCATCTCCAGCAGTTTATCCACGCCTTGCTTGGTGAGGGCGGAAACATCGACAAAGATCGTATCGCCGCCCCATTCATCGGAGACCTGGCCTTTGTCCTGGAGCTGCTGGCGGACCTTCATGGGGTTGGCGTTGGGATGGTCACACTTATTGACAGCGACAAGGATGGGGGCCTTTGCCGCCTGGGCGTGGCTCAAGGCCTCCAAGGTCTGCGGCATGACTCCGTCGTTGGCCGCGACGACCAGCACCACGATGTCCGTCACGGTCGCGCCACGGGCGCGCATGGCGCTGAAGGCGGCGTGTCCCGGCGTGTCCAGAAACGTAATTTGTTGGATTTCGTTTTTGCGCTCCGGGTGCGGAAAGGAAATGGTGTAGGCGCCGATGTGCTGGGTGATGCCGCCAGCCTCCCCGGCCGCGACGTTGGATTTGCGGATGACGTCCAGCAGCGTGGTCTTGCCGTGGTCCACGTGGCCCATGATGGTGACGACCGGCGCCCGCGGCTTCATGTCTTCGGGCCTGTCTTCGACATCCAACTCCACCTTGCGGACGGGAGTGTGGGCGCCGGCGCCGCGCTCGCGCTTCTCCACCTCGAACCGGAAGCCGTATTTGGCGCAAATGCGTTGGGCGACCTCTTCGTCAATGGATTGGTTGACGTTGGCGAAGACGCCGACTTCCATTAGATCGGCGATGATCTGAAAAGGCTTGCGCTTCAATTGCTCGGCCAAATCCCGCACAATTATCGGCGGCTTGAGGGTGATCATCTGCCCGCCGGCTGGCGGGACAAATCTCTCCGCGGCCTTGGCGGGCGTGGCGGCGGGGGCGGCTTGCTTCTGGGGAGGTCTTTGACCCGCCCGCTGGCCTGCCTGGGGATGGGCGGCGGAAGCCGGAACGCCCGGTCCCCGGCGCGCATCTCCGCGGGCCGCGGGGGCGGATCTGGCTCCGGGCGCGCCTCGTCCGGCGCCTTTCTCCGCCTGCTGACGGGAAACAGGCTTGGGAGGCAGTTGCACCCATCCGACCTTCTCCCCGATCTTGGGCACAGGCGGCGGCGGCGGCGCGACTGGCGGCGCTGGCGGCGCTGGCGGGGTGGGCGCCAATGGGATTTCAACCGGCGGCGCCGTGGGCGAAGCCAAGGCGGCCGGCTGAGACTCAAGAATGGCTGGCGGCGGCGCTTCCGGAATTGCCGGGGCCGTTTCCAAAGCTGGCAAGGCGACGATCACCGGGGGGGTGGCGACGACTTCGACCGGAGACGGCGGCGCGAGGGTGGGGGAAAGCAGTTCAACCGGTGGCGTCGGCGCGGCAACCAAGTCGCCGGGAGAGGGCGTTGGAGTGGCGGCCGGAACGGGCGGAAGAGGTTCGGGCGGCGGCGGCGGCGGCGCCGCGGCGGGCGGGGGCGGGAGGGTTTTGATTAACTCGATTTCGAGGAATTCAGCGGTAATTTTGTCCAGGGAACTGGACGGCACCTTGGCCTGGGCGATGCCCAAGTCCTTGGCTTTGGCAAGGACCGACTGGCTTGCGATTCCAAGCTTCTTTGCTAAGTCGTAAATGCGAACGGGCATATTTTTCTAACTGCCAACCGGCCCGCGAAGTTTTCATGCGATTAACATGTCCACATGGCGGTCCTTCAATTCATCGGGTCAAGACGGTTCCTGCTTCTCGCCGGTCTCGGCGCCATTGCGCCGCGCGGTCTCGGAGTGAATGGCTTGCATGATGGCCGGAACCTGGTCCTTGATCTGTTCGATCTGTTCCAAATCGGCCGCCTCCGCCTGGAGCAACGCGTCCACGGTGGAAAAGCCAGCGCGCACCAGCACGCCGGCCACTTCCGGGGTCAAACCCGGAATGGTTGCAAAGGCCTGCACGGCCTGCGCCACCTTCTGCTCGAATCCGACTGTCACCACTGCTTCCGGTTCGATGTCGATCTGCCAGCCCGTCAGTTTCGAGGTGAGCCGCGCGTTTTGGCCGCGTTTGCCGATGGCCAGCGAAAGCTGGTCCTCGGCCACCATGATTTTGACGCGGTGGCCAGGCTCATCGACGACAAAGGACTTTAATTGGGCCGGGGCCAGCGCGTTGGCGACGTAGGTCTTGATGTTGGCGTCCCACTTGATGATATCGACCTTCTCGTTGTTCAACTCACGGACGATATTCTTGACGCGCTGGCCGCGGAGGCCGACGCAGGCGCCGACGGGATCAACTTTGGAATCGCGGGTGTGGACGGCGAGTTTGGTGCGGAAGCCCGGCTCGCGGGCGATGCCCTTGATTTCAATGGTGCCGTCGTTGATTTCGGAGACTTCCAGTTGAAAGAGTTTGACGACAAATTGGGGGTCGGCCCGCGAAAGGATGATTTCCGGCCCATGCACGCCGGTTTCGACGGCCTTGACGTAGCAGCGGATGCGCTCGCCGATCTGGTATTCCTCCGTGGGAACGCGTTCGCGGTTAGGCAGGAGCGCCTCGTATTTGCCCAGGTCAATGGTCACGTCCGACCGCTCGAAGCGGCGGACGACCCCGCTGAGAATGTCCCCAACCCGGTCTTTGAACTCGGTGAATATCAGTTGTTTTTCAGCCCGGCGAATATGCTGCATGAGAGCCTGCTTGGCATATTGGGAGGCGATGCGCCCGAAGCCGGCCGGGGTGACCTCCACCTCCAGTTCGTCGCCCAATTGAGCATCCGGCTTGATGCGCCGGGCGTCGAAAACAGTGATTTGATCATGCTTGGAGACGGCCTTTTCCGAAACGACCAGACGGGCAAAGGCCTTAATGTCGCCGGTCTTGGTGTCGATGGCGCAGCGCAATTCGCGGGCGGGGCCGACGGCCTTCTTGGCCGCTGACAGCAACGCCTCCTCAACCGCTTGTACCAGGACATTGCGGCTGATCCCCTTCTCGCGCTCCCAAAACTCCAAGACAGCTAAAAAATCCGCGTTCATAATCATTGTTTTCCCCGCACAGGGAACAAAAAAGTCGGCAGAACCTGGGTCTCCGACTTGCGCGCTGAACCGAGTCCAGCAATACATCTTTTCCGACTCTATAATAGCCAGCCGCGCTGAATCGTCAACCGGAAAATTCACGACCCAAAACAGCGTGCGCAAGCCGGCTTTTGGGCGGAAGCCGGCGCGGTCAATGGGCGGAACGGCAACACGCCCCAATTCAATGCGGAATGCGCGAACACCGGTGAAACCGGCGGCCGGAATTGTGAACAAAATTGTGAACAGAATTTAACATGACCGCCATGAAACCGTCACATGGCTATGAGACCGTCAAAACGTGAAGAAAGTCTTGATCCTGACGGCGGGATTTGGCGACGGCCACAACACAGCGGCCCGCAACGTGGCCGACGCGGTGGAGATGATCTCCGATGAGGCCAAAGTCGAAGTCCTGGATGTATTCCAAAGCAGTCTGGGCCTGCTCAACGACGTTCTCAAAAAGGCCTATCTTGGCCTGACCCGCTTCGCGCCGGGGGTCTGGAGCGGGATTTACTCAATGCTTGACAGTTCCAAGAAGCTGGAAAGCAACCTGCTCGCCTTCGGCAACCTCAAGGACGCCCTCCAGGGAATCATCGAGCAGTCCCAGCCCGATTGCGTCATCTCCACCTACCCGGTGTACGCACACGTCATCCGCGAGATTTACCGCGACCATTCCGAGCGGCCCTTCCGTTTCATCACGGTCGTCACGGATTCGATCTCGGTCAATTCCTCATGGTTCCGCGCGCCTAGCGACTGGTATTGCGTGCCCAACGAGGCCACCGCGCAGGTCCTGCGCCGCAACGGCGTGCCGCCGGAGAAGATCAGGGCCTTCGGTTTCCCGGTCAACCCGGTCTTCGCCGAGAAGCAGGACAACCCCGCCGAGGCGCCCCGGGAAGGGGGCCCCATAAAAATTCTTTACATCATCAACACGGGAAAAAAGAAGACGGGCAAGGCGCTCGAACGCCTGCTGGAGATGCCGCGCGCGCATCTGACCATCACGGTGGGCCGCGACGCGGAGTTGAAGGAGAAGCTGGCCAGCCGCCTGGAAAAATTCGGCGAGCGCGCGCGGCTCCTGGGCTGGACCAACCAGATGCCCCGTTTAATGCTCAGTCACCATCTGGTGGTGACCAAGGCGGGCGGCGCCACCGTCCAGGAGGCCATCGCCGGGCGCTGCCCGATGATCCTCAACCAGGTCATTCCCGGACAGGAAGACGGCAACGCGGAATTGGTGCGGCAACTGGACGCGGGGGCGGTGGCGGAAAAGAGCCGCGACGTGGTGGAATGGGTCGGCAAGGCGTTCGCGAACGACGGGGAGCTATGGAAGAAGTGGCGCGGGAATCTGGCGAAAGTGGCGCGGCCCGACGCCTCGATTCGCATCGCGGAACTGGCCCTCAACGAGTGCGCGTCCGACGGGCCGCCCAACCGGTTGTTCGTGACTGAGGCCCCCGGCATGACGCGTCCCGCCCGGCGCCCTTCGACCAACGGCGGCGGGGAGGCGCGGATGTTGCTGTGCGATTTCCACATACACACCAACTATTCGGACGGCAAATTGACGGCGCCGGAAGTGGTCGATTTTTACGGAAAGCGCGGCTTTGATTGCATTTGCATCACCGATCATCTGGGGGACCCGCGACGGCTGATCGGCAAATTGAGCAAGCTGCTCAAACTGACCTTGGGACCGGAGCAAATGGACGAGTATTTCGACGTCCTGGAGCGCGAGCGCCGGCGCGCCTGGCGCAAATACAAGATGCTGCTCATGACCGGTATTGAGTTCAACAAGGACGGCTTTTCCCGCAAGAGTTCCGCCCATCTGCTGGGCATCGACCTCAAGGCGCCCATCAATCCGGCGCTGGATTTGCCGCCGACCATCGCGGAAATTCACGCCCAAGGCGGCCTGGCCGTTGCTTCGCATCCGCACATCATGAAAAGCGAGTGGGGCAAGAACACCCTTTATCTCTGGGACAACCAGGAGGTTTTCGCGCCGCTCATCGACGCGTGGGAAATCGCCAACCGCAACAACATCTTCACGCCCGTCGGCCTCAAGCGCCTGGCGTTCCTGGCCAACAGCGATTTTCACAAACCCAAGCACATCTACTCGTGGAAAACCCTCCTGCACAGCGAAAAGGACCCCGAAGCGATCAAGGAGTGCATCCGCAAGAATGATCATGTCGCCATTACACTATACCGCGACAATCTTCCGGCCCGAGCCTTGCAGCCCGCCAGCCTGGAGGTTCCCCAACTCGTGCCGCTGGATGCCGCCGTGCCGTTGCGCAGCCTGAGCGCATGAAGCCCGGGCGTTTCAGCCCAATGTCCTCTTGCCCCGCGCCAGCCGGATGAACTCGGCCTGGCTGCGTCGCGGCGGGCCGGATTGGACGGCGCGGCGGTAGAGGCCGTCGGCTTGGAGGAACCAGGCTTTGACATTGTCGGAGAGAGGGATGGCCAGGAGTTCGTTCTTGACGCGCCGGCGGAGGCGTGGGTCTTCAATGGGGAAAAGGACTTCAATGCGGCGGAAGAAATTGCGCGGCATCCAATCGGCGCTGCCAACCCAGTACTCGGGGTGCCCCGCGTTTTCAAAATAGAAGATGCGGCTGTGCTCCAGAAAGCGGTCCACGATGCTGCGGACGGTGATGTTCTCGCTCAGGCCGGGGCATTGCGGGCGAAGGCAGCAGATGCCGCGGACCATGAGATCGATTTTCACCCCGGCCTGCGAGGCGCGGTAAAGCGCCTGGATGATGTCGCCGTCCAAAAGGGCGTTCATCTTCGCGATGATGCGCGCGGGGCGTCCGAGGAGCGCGTTGCGGGCTTCGCGGTCGATGAAGGCGCACATGCGCCGGTGCATCTCGAAGGGCGCCAGCAGGAGTTTCTCTGTGGGCTGATAACGGCCCAAGCCGGTGATGAGATTGAAGACGTTGGTAACGTCCTCGCCGATGTCCGCCCGGCAGGTCAGCAATCCCACGTCGGTGTATAGGCGGGCCGTGGTGGGGTTGTAGTTGCCGGTGCTCAGGTGGACGTAGCGGCGAATGCCGTCGTGTTCCTTGCGCACGACCAGGCACATCTTGCAGTGGATTTTGTAGCCGACCAGGCCATAGACGACATGCACGCCGGCTTCCTCAAGCTTGCGGCTCCATTGGATGTTGTTGGCTTCGTCGAAGCGCGCGCGCAACTCGACGACGGCGGTGACCTGTTTTCCGTGGCCGGCGGCGGCCATCAACGCGCCGACGATGCGGGTGTCCCCGCCGGTGCGATAGAGGGTTTGTTTGATCGCCAGGACGCGCGGGTCCGCCGCCGATTTTTCGAGGAACTCGACGACGGTGTCGAAGCTCTGGTAGGGATGGTGCAGGAGGATGTCGCGGTGGCGGATGGCGGCGAACAAATCGGCTTGACCCCGGGGCAGCGCGGGGGCGGGAGCAGTGAAGACGGGGTCGCGCAGGTGGCTGGAGTGGTTGCCTTCGTAGAGGGCCATGAGGCGGGCCGGGAAGAGCGGGCCGTCAATAAGACTGAGATCATCCGCTGTCAAACGCAAAGTTCCCAGGAGCGCGTCGCGGATTTTTTTCGGGCAATTATGGTCGATTTCCAGGCGGACGGCGTCGGCCTTGCGGCGGTTATGAACTTCGTTTTCGATGGCCTGGAGCAAATCCCCGGCGTCCTGTTCATCGGGGTAAAGTTCGCTGTTTCGGGTGAGGCGGAAATGCCAGTAGCCAAGAATCCGCGTGCCCGGAAACAGGTCGGCCAGGAAATGCCCGATGACCTCGCCGAGAAAAACAAAGTCCTGCCGGGCGTCCTGGCGCGGGAGCCTGACGACGGCCGGCAGGACGCGCGGGGCCTGGACGACGGCGAGATGGCGGAGGTATTCGCCGTCGGTTTTCATCTCCAACTGGATGACGATGTTGAGCGTTTTATTGAGCAGTTGCGGAAAGGGATGCACCGGATCAATGGCCAGGGGCGTCAAGACGGGCCGCACTTCGGCCCGATAGTAATTCTCCAGCCATTTGAGATCCTCGGCGGAGAGTTGGGAGGGATTGAGGAAGCGGAATCCGTTGCGCTTGAGTTCCGGCGCCAGTTGTTCCCGCCAACAGAGGTATTGGTCGTGGACCATGCGGCGGATGCGTTCCTGGACGGCGCGCAAAGTTTGGGCGGGAGTCAAGCCGTCGATGTCCCGGCTGACGACACCGCCCTCGACCTGCTGTTTGAGGCTGGCGACGCGCACCTCGAAGAACTCGTCGAGATTGGAGCTGGTGATGCAGAAGAACTTGAGGCGTTCCAGGAGCGGGTTGCCGGGATCGCGCGCCTCCTCCAGAACGCGCTGGTTGAATTCAAGCCAGCTCAATTCGCGATTGAGGAACCGCGCCGCCTCCGCCGATGTTTGAGCCGCCTGCATGATGGAAAGACCGTAACCAAAACGCGCCCGCATGGCCAGACGCAAAACCATCCAGCAATCAAGCCGATCCATAGTTTGTCCTCGGAACACGGAAAACTGGGATGTATTCGCGGCGCTTCCGATGGGGCGCCTTGACCCGGGAATCGCCGACGGCAGATTAAGTTTTATGACACGGACATTGGAATTGTCGGATCTGCGCAACGCCAATGAAAAAGCACTCGCGCACAGCCCGGCCCCGCGCCTTCGGTGATGTTCTCAAATCCATTCAGGAGGGCGAATGATCGTTTCGTATTCGTTCACCCGAACCTCGGCCGGGAAGACGTGGCGTGGAATGTCGGTCAGCGGAAGCGGTTTGCAGGTCACTCCCATGCGGTGATAATTGTCGTTTCGGCGCTGTTGGCGCTCGTCCTCCAAAACCGGAATATACACGGTGATTCTTACATGCGGATAATTCCGGCGCACCCATTCGACTGCGGGTTCAAGGTCGGAATCGCCGGACACAATCACCATCGAATCGGTCAACTCGCGAACGGCGTCTTCCAGCAGATTAACCGCCATGTTCACGTCTGTCTTTTTTTCTTCCGGCACTTGGTATTCAAGGCGGCGCATACAGTCACGGGCCTGGCAGGTCACAGTGCGCTCCTGATATTTGCCCAGGATAATTTTGACCTTGGGCAACGTGCCGAGCGCCCTCCTAATGTATCGTTTCTGGCGGTCACGCCTCGTGCTGACGTTTTTCAGCGGATCGACCAGCGTCGTGAAGAATTTGACGGTGACAACTTCCTCATCGAGCCGTAACGCCTTAAAAAACGATTGGACATTCAGCCATTTCCACGCCGGGTGATGCTGGAATATGCCGGAATACCAGTTGAACGCATCCACGTAGATGGTGCAGCGTTTTTTGGGGGTGCGGCGGCGGGGTGGATTCGGACATAAGGCTGTGAAACGGGGGTCAAAAATTATTAAAACAGGGCTTGATTTTCAGCGCCAAATGGCTCATATGAATTACATTCTTCTTGCAATTGCGATTGGGTGATCCAAAAGGGTTGCCCTATTTTTTTGCCCCGAGAGACCGGACAAACCTGCCCGCAACCAGCCACCAAACAACCCAAAGTTCACCGCGCTGGATGCGTGGGAGGGGCATGGCGATCGTCTGCATCCCAGATTTCGTCCGCGAGCTCGGCCAGCGTCGAGCCGGGAATATCTCCGTAGTCCTGTTCCATGCGGTTCAGCCAGACAACCAATTCGTGGCGCTCGCTCTCTGGCAACGCAATGTCATTGCGTTTTAAGTCAGCCAAGCTCATCAATGCAGACAAGCTGCTACGAGAGAATCCGGAATTCAAGCAATTCATCTAACGGAACGGGCGAAATATGCTATTGACCCGTCCCCACAGGCTCGGTGACGTCCTGAACGTCGAAGCGGACCAGGACGCGCGCGGGGAAACCGGGGGGGGGCGGGCGGCCAAGGCTGCGGGTGGCGCTGATCGCCTGGCGCACGGTGTCGTCCCAGCGCGGGTCGCCGGAACCCTTCTTCCACACCGGGTCGCTGATTTGTCCGTCGTGATCGACGGCAACCTCGACGTCGGCGACGTAATCGTCGTCGGCGATGTTGGCGGGGCGTCGCCATTTTGAGCGCAGGGTGGACTCGACGAGGGAGTTGTAAAGAAGAACGGGGTCGGAACTGGTCTGCACCGTTCTGCCGCCGCCGAACTCGAAGGAGGGCAAATCCGCCGCGGGAGGCGCAATCGGGGCCGGCGCGGCAAGAAGGGCAGGGGGTGGCGCCTGGCTGATTGGCTTGGGCGCCTGGACTTGCGCGGCCTCAACCGCTGGGTGTTCGACGGGTTTGGGCGGCTCCGGTCCGGGCGGCGGCGCGGGCTGTTTTTCCGGCGGCTTGGGTTTTTCCGGCGGGGTTTCCTTGACCATCTCGATGGAGATTTTTCTCAATTGCTCTCCGAGTATTCCTCCGCGCGCCGCGAAGTAAACCAGCGCCAGAACAATGGCGCAGTGAAAGGCCAGCGAGATCAGCAGGTTGATCCGGGTCGGGTTTTGCTCCGGGACTGGTGATACTTGCGGCAGCATGGCGGTTGGCTCCTGTCTTTATGAGGCGGGCGGCGCGGGAGTGTCCCCGGTTTTTTCCGCCCGCTTGAGGGCGGCGGCTATCTTGTCCTCGATGTCGCGGTTGTCCACATAAACATGTTCGATTTGCGTGGCGTAACGCGTGGAAAAACCGTCCAGTTGCTGGGTGATGGCGCGGATCGTTGTCACCATGAAATTGTAAGCGAACATGGCCGGGATGGCGACCAGCAGGCCGGTGACGGTGGCGATGAGGGCGCCGGCCACGCCCGGAGCCATCGCGGTCAGGCTGGCGGTATTGGCGCGCGCGATCCCGGCGAAGGTTTCCATGACGCCCCAAACGGTTCCCAACAAGCCAATAAAAGGCCCGCCCGCCACCGCCGTGGAAAGCACAATCATTCCCTTTTCCAACGCCATCGCCTCCTCTGCCGCCGCCTCTTCCAGCGTCACTTTCACCGCTTCAAAGGACGCCGCGCTGATGCGTGTCTGGCCATTGACGAGCACCGGATTCTTATTGAGGTGATACTCCAATTCGTTGGCCGCCCGCATATAGAGGCGATAGGCGGGCGCGGCGGAAAAGGTGTCGCCCCGCCGTTGGATGTCGAGCGGGTCGCGGGTGGAGCCGTAGGCGGCGAAGAAACGCCTGGCCCATTTGCGCGCCAGTCGAAGCTGCCGGAATTTGGTGATGATGATCGTCCAGCTAAATAGCGAGAGGAAGAACAACACCAGAATGGTGATTTTGCCTTCCGTTGTCGCCTTCTCGAACGCGAATTGCAGCGCGCCGGAGGCAAACAGAGTTGTGGTGGTCAGGGATGTCATGGTGGGGTGGGGTTCCTGCCCGGCATAATCACTCTCACGCGGCCGGTTTTTTGCGCGAGAACGGGGCCGGGTTTCTTTTTCTTCTTGTCGCCGTCACCGGCGGTGTCGTCGCTCTTGACCGTCGTGACGGAGGCGTCGGCGGCCACCTTGGAGTCGTCCTTGGGGGCGTTGGATTGGGGGACGCCGATGTTGGCGGAGGAGGCGTCGCCCGTGGTGGACACCGATTCGGAGATGAGGTCCGCGGTAATGGATTGGCCGCTCACGTCCGCCGTGCCGGCGGCGATGACAGTGCCGGAGACATCGCCGGCGGCGGTGATGGAAACGTCGCCCAGCGCAAAAGCCGTGACTTTGACGTTCGCCGTTGACCGGACATTGATATTCCCCCGGCTGAAGAGGATGGCGTTAATGTTGCCGCGGGCAGTCAAAATGAGATCGGAGCCAATGATGCCGGAGTCGGAGGCGTTGATTTCGCCGCCGGAGTTAAGAGAGATGAAATTGTTCTGGTAACTGGCGCCGTTGAAGGCGATCTGGCAAATGCCGCCCGCGCCGGCGCTGATGCTCCCCTCGGTCGTGTCGATGGTGATGTTGCCCAGGCGGGCGGGGGTGCCGGGCAGTGTCGTGGCCAGGATGCCGCTGCCGGGAATCTCGTAATCATAAGAGATCAACTGCCCCGTTTGTGAATTGATCTTGACTCCACCCACGTTGACGTATCCCACTCCGCCCGTGCCGGCGTTGACGTTGCCGGCGGTGGAGAGGATGTCGATATTGCCGCCGTCGTAGGTGGCGATGCGCGACCCGTTGACATCCACGTCGCCGCCAGCCGTGATGGAAATGGCGCCGCCGCTGGTGGTGAAAATGCCTGTGGCGACATTGGCATTGCCAAAGGGGGTGAATTGGTTGCCGACGTCGAGTGTGCCGCCAATGTTCAATTCAATGCCGCCCAGCATTCCCGCATTGAGGATTCTGGAGGAAGTCAGAGCAAGGCTGCCTGAGGTGTTGATCGACAGAGCGGCGCCGTCAGGGGAGATGGCGGCCACGGCGGAATCGGGCGCAAGCACCTGGATGCCCCCGGAGACGCCGAGGTCGATGTCGCGCGCGCTGACAGTGAAAGTTCCAGGGCCGGAGATGGCCAGGCCCTGGCCTCCCTGCGTTGCCGTCTGGCTGGCGGTGTAGAGTTGCTGGATGGCGGATTGCTGGGCTGCGGTGAGGGCTATTGGCTTGGTGAGCGGCTGGCCGTTGGCGCCCAAGGCGGGCTTGCCGGATGAATTCAAGACCAGTTCGTAGGGATTGAGCAGGAAGGCCAGTTCCGAGGAGGACATCGGGCCGTGAAAGGTCAACGTGCCCGTCGCGGCGTTGTATTGCAAACTGTCCACGGCCTGCGCGTCGCCGCTCAGGAAGCCGTTGAAAAGCGCCGCGGGCAGGGGCGCGGCCAGCGGGACGCTGGTGATGTCGCTGCGATACGTAATGTCCCCCGTCACGTTGATGGAGGTGGTTTGCGAACTCGACAAATTCTGGCCCGCAAAACCGAAATTATAGGCGCTTCCGGCGACCGCGATTTGAGCGAAGGTTGGCACTGTCAATCCGAATGAATCGATGTCGCCGGAAACATTGACGACCACTGGATTGGGATCGCCGGCGTGCAAGGGCGTGGAGGCGTGGCCGGTGAGGAAATCGGCGTAGCCCGGCAACCCGCTGTCCGACATCGTGATGCCCGTGAGGGTCCCCGCCTGATACGCGCCGACGAGATCGCCGCCGGCCCTGGTGGTAATCAGGAGCGCCCCCTGGCTCGACGGATAAAGAATGATCGAATTGTCAATGGTGATGCCGCCGGCGCCGGCGTTGAGGGTGAGGATAGGGGGATAAATGGGGGGCATCTGTCCGTTTTCGCCAAGAACCCGCGGCAGGTTTTCGCCGATGAGCGTGATGCTGTCGCCGGCCCAGAAATTGGCCGCCGCGTTGGGGGCGTAATTGAACAGGAAAGTCGTTCTATCCGGGACCGTCGCATTGCCGATGTCCCCGGGAAACTCCCCGGCTGGCACGGCTGTCTGATTGGCGTTGAAAGTGCCGTTGGGATTGCGGACCTCGGAGATGAAAATATTGTTGGCAGCCCAGACATTCCAGGAACCGGCAATCAAACTGAGGCTCACCGGCGAGGTCGAAAGGCCGACGTCGGCGTTGGGATTGAGGATTTGCGCAACCTGTCCGTTTACGACCTGGACTCCGGCGAGCGCCGTGCCGACGCCGTTGGCCAGGGTGTAATTGCCGAGGATTTGGTTGCCCGCGATGAGGGTCACGTTGCCGGGCTGGCTGCCGTAAGCCCCGGAAGCTCCGGGCGGCTGGCCCGCCGGCACCGTGGGCTGGCTGATGAGATTATTGCCGGCTTGCAGCGTGACGTTGCCGCCGGCGGCAGTGGCGATGCCGCCCAGGGTGGAACTGACGATGTCACCGTAAATGGCGAACTGATAGCCGCCATTGGCCGTGCCTGCGTTGATGTTGTCCGAAATCGCCTGGAGATTGATGTTGCCCCCGCCCACGGTGCGAATGGCGCCCGTCCCGACCAAAATGTCCTCGCCCGCCGTCATGGTGATGTTGCCGGCGGAAGTTTGAACTGTTCCGTTCAGTTTACCGCCGCTGCTGCCGTTCAAATAGATGGAACCGACGCCTGGCTGAACCGTGGCGGTGGTGAAGTTGACGCCGGCCTGCAAGTTGACCGACCAATTGTTGGCGTCCAAAATCTGGGAATTGTTGCCAAAGACAATGTTGCCTCCCGCCTGCAACGTCAGCAGCCCGGTCTGTTCGCCGGTGCTCTGGCTGAGGTTCCAAGTGGTCCCGGACGCGAGCGTGATGTTGGCGGTGGCTTGCAGCGTGATCTGGGAGAAACCGATGAACGCCGAGTTCACATTCAAGCTCAAGGCCGCCGGAGAACTGCCCGCAGTCACGGTTCCAGTTCCGGCGCTGCCGCTCCCGGATCCGCCCAATGTGATGCTTGCCGGGTCCAGCAAAAGTTGCCCGCCGGACCAGCCCGGTTGCGCGCCGCCGTTCATCGTTGAATTCAAGGAGAGGATGTCCGGCGCGCTGACCTCGACGTTGCCGCCGTTGCCGCCTTGCGCTCCGCCGCTGGTGTTGATTTGACTCCCGGCGCTGTCGGCAAAGGCGCCTCCCGATTTGAGTGTGACGCCGCCGCCCGGACTGCCGGCGGAGGAAGCGTCGCCGCGGGCGAGGATTTGTGATTCGGGGCCAAGATTCAACTGGCTGGAGGCGACCAGTTCAATCGTCCCATTGACGTTGTGAACAGAATCAGCCTGGAGGACGCCGTTTTGATTGACCACCTGGGCGCTCAACGCGATGGACCCGGCATCCGCGATAATATGGCCGGTATTATCGATTGACCCGGCCGGAAGTTTCACCGTCGCGCTCAGACCCCGGCCGTCGGCCTGTTCCGTCACCAGCACATCCCGGCCCGCATAAAGGCCGACACTGCCGGCTGGCGCGGAAAGGCCGCCGTGATTCTCAACGTCCTCCGCGATGAGGAACAGCGAGTGTCCCCGGCCAACCGAGATTTGTCCGTAGTTGACAATGCTGGCCAGCGGGGGCGTTCCCGTGAACTCCCAAGCTCCGCCCCAGCCGGGGTCCGGCCGCAAGGGCGCGGTCGTGGCCAGGAAATTGCCGCCGACGTTGACGAAGGAGTTGGGACCGAAATAGAAGCCGTGGGCGTTGGCCAGGATCAAAGTCCCGTTGGCATTGAGGCTGCCGAATATCTGCGACGGGTTTGCGCCGCCAATGACGTTGAAAGCGACGGAGTTCGCGGACGGTTGAACGAAGGAGGTGGTCTCCCCGCTCTGGATGTTAAAACTGCTCCAATTCAGCACCGTCAACGCTCCGGTGGTGACGGTCAATTGGGAGCCGGTGGATTGCGCGGTGGCGGATCCCGATTTCACCGTCAGGCCCGCGGGATTGGCTGGCGCGTGAGCGGCGGCGCCCAACGCCAGGCAGAGCACCAGTCGGCTCCCAAAACAGCGGTTGTGGAGTGTCGGCGTCATTAGAATTGGAAACCGACGGAGAGGTAGGCGCGAAGCGTACCGGCGACGGTCACGGCGGTGTCCCGCAACGCCCAGCCCAGAGTCAACCGGGCGTCAAAGTACTGTCCGGCGGCCACGAAGACGCCAAAGCCCGTCCCCCATTGGCGCACAGTGGGCGCGGCCGATCTGTCAACCATATATGCCGAACCGAAGTCCATGAAGATGGAGGGCCGCGCGATGGCCGGAACGCGCCCGCCGTTCACCGGAAACGCCCCAATGCCCAGGGCCGGGGCGCGCAAATCCGTGGTCGCGCGCCATCCGGTGTCGCCGTAGGCTTCGCCCTCCTGGAAACCGCGGACGCCGGCGGCGCCGCCCAGCGCGAATTGCTCGTTGCTGATGAGGGGGGACCTCGACCATTGGCCGGCGGCGCGGCACAGAAGCGACCAATCACCGCCGAGTTTTTCTTCGCGGGCGGCGTTGAGCATGACCTTGGTGTAATCCCCTCCCGCGTCCCTGGCGCCGGCGGTTGCCTGGAAATTGGTCCGCGAAGAAGCCATGGGCGAGAGAAAGACATCCTGTTCGAGGCTGAAGCTGGTGCTTCCCCATTTGTCCGGCTCCGCCGCCGACCAACCCCAGGACAAGGGCATATAGGTGAGGTCGTCGTGGCTGTTGGCGGGCAGAGCGATGACATTGTTGGAGGTGCTGGCGATGCCGTTGTTGGTGAGGGTTTCAGAGAGATAGGAAAGATTGGTGGTGAAGCTCTGAAGGCGGTAGTTTTTGAAATCGAAGCCCAGCGTCAAGGTCGAATGGACGCCGGAGAAATCCCTGAGCGGCAGCGCGAATTTGCCTCCGACATTTTCAGTGATGGTCAGGTCGCGCTCGGCGGACTGGCTGGTGATTTGGAGGAGCGGGTTATTGATGACGGTGGTCAGCGGGCCGTAGCGTGCCTTTTGGTCGGAACTGGAGCGCGAGCCATAAAGGGTGAATTCGGGATTTCCGCTCGGCGCGGGCAGTTGGAACTGGCGGGTGACTTCGTTGTAGCCGAAATCCACCGGCAGCCGCTCGTAATCCTCACGGTAGCCGGCGCCGGAGGCAAACGGGATGCGGTAAAAGGAGCTGTAGCTTGCCACCATGGGCTGGTCGTAGAACCGCGGCAGGTGATCGGCTGTCTTGGTGTCTTGCGGAGAGAAACTGTACTGAAGGCCGATCTGATGATCGAGTTGCCAGAGATTGTTGTATTGCAGGGCGCTGTCGATTCGCAAAACGGGGGTGCCGGGAGTCGATTTATCGTTGACTTCGATGTGCCCGTGCAGCGGCAGGCGGTCCTTGATCCGCAAAGTCAGGTCGCTCAAACCCGGCTCGGAACCCGGCGCGACGACGGGATAAATCTGGCGGTCGGGATTCTGATTGGCGCGATCCACCTCCGGTTGGAGCCACTTGGTGTTGATGAGGATGTTGGTCTTGAGGCTGGGCAGCTCGCGCAGGATGTTGTTGGAGCTGAAGTGGCGATTGCCCGTCAGCGTGATGGCGGCCAGCTTCCCTTCAATGACCTGGACGCGGACAACGCCGTTGGTCAGCCGCTGTTGCGGAAACACGACGCTGACGGTGGCGAAGCCCAGATTGCGGTAGAGCAGTTGCAGTTCGCCCAATCCCTGGCGCAACCGCGGCCAGTCCACCGCGGGGCCGGTATAGTTGGTAAGGAAATCGAACTTCTCCCGCGGCAACACGGTGTTGCCCTCGATGTCATAGGCTGCGACGCGGAAGGTCGGTTCGGCGGTTTTTGCGCCGTTGCTGGAAGGCGGGTTGGTTGGCTGCGAGTAGCCATCCGATACCGTTCCAATGGCCAGCATGCTGATCAAACCGAACTGAAATTTCATTTGTTGTGGTTGTCCTCTCTACAAATGGAACCGATTGCGACAGGCCGCCCCAAAACGGCCTGCCGCGCAGTGGGAGTGGCTTCACGGCGATCTCACCACCCCGTAATACCCGGCCGTGTCACCCGCATTGGTATAGCTCAACGATTGCACACCGCCGGTGCCCGCAATCGGCCCGCTGACCACCGGCCAGGTGGATATGGGTCCGCCCAGCGCGTTGGTGTAAAGCAGCGAGTAAGCGCCGTTGGCCAGCGTCGTGAACCTCACCGTGCCGCCGTTGCCCTGCCGCGTGAAACCCTCAATCGCCGGTTGCAGGGAGCCGACCACAAAGATGAGGACGCCGTTGGCGTCAATATCGAAACTGCCGACGTAGGTTGCCGCCGGTTCGGGATTGGGATAGGCGTTGGCGGGCTGGATTTGCCAGAAGCCCAGCGTGGCCGGGATGACGCCCTCCACGTTGAAGGGGACGTTGCCGCCCAGCTCCGAGATGAAGGCCGCGTTGATCCCGCCATCCGTCACGATGAAGTCATACGACGCGAGGGAAGTCTGGTCCCCGGAGGTCGTAATCACGTAGGCATTAGGCTCCGTTGGAGGCACGTTGTAACTCACTGGACGCGCGCCGATGGCGTCGATGACGCCATAGATTTGACTGTGATACGCCGAGACCGTCACATCGTCAACCGAGGTCACACTGCCGCCGACGGTCACCCAGGAGTCGGCGGCGGTAGTCGCAACCAGAATAACGCTCACCGGCGAGTCAGGGGAAAAAGGCGTCGGGCCGAAGTTGCTCGTGACCAGACTCAAATCCCAGCCCGTCACCGGGGCCGAGTAGCCGTTGGACTGGCCGAGGAACTGGCTGATGTTTCCAATGTCAAACTCAACGTCATCGGCGTTGGGCGCGCGGAAAACAAGGAGGACATCGCCATCCTGATAAGTCCAGCCTCTCGCCAGGGGCGTTGCCAGCACAAGCAGCCACGCAAGCCCGCCGAGAGTTAAATAGGGAATCTTGTTCATGAAATTATGGAAAAATGAGCGCGGCGGGTTAATAAATCGTTGACACAATCGGGCCGCCATCGGACGGACGGGAGACTTGGAGGCTGCCGAGCGGGACAAAATAGTTGGTGAAAACCGAGTTGGTGGCTTGGAAGCTGGCGTTGGTGACGGAGCCCAAGAGCGAGTTGATGACCAGGGATTGGTTGGCGCTCAGTGTTTTTGTCGCGGAGAAGAACCACTTCTCATAAAACCACAAAGGATAGCTCCCGTTTTCGACGTTGGCAATCGAGTACGGAACGCCTTCGAAGGCCAGCGCCGTTTCCGTGCTGATGTCCGATGCCGCCACCGTGCCGATGGAGTTGGGCAGTGCCGCCAGCAGCGCCCGGACGGCGCTGCCGCTGCCCTGGCCGAAAGAATTGGTGTCCTGAACCGGCTGCCCCGATGAGTTGGTCGTCCAGGTGGAAATGGTTCCCGTGAAGTGGATATTGGCGTCAATTTCCAGGCGCACCGCCGAGGCCGAGTTGCGCGCCACCAGATAGATCGGGGCGCTGGCACTGTCACCGCCGAAAAACGCGGTGGGCAAATATCCGGAGGCGCCTTCCAAATAATTCGCCTGGCGCTCGGTCAGATTGGTCACGTTGGCCAGATCGGGGGATTTGGCCGCGTTCTTCACGAACGCGTACGGTATGGCCAGCGTCTCGACACCATCCGAGAAGGAGGTCGGATCGACGCCGACCACTATGGGGCTGGCGCTGGAGACGGCCACGTCCAAGTTGGTCGAACCACCGGTGGCGAGCGTCTCGGGGCTCTGGCTGGCCAGGTCATTCAATCCCTGCCCCGCGCCCAAGAGCGAGAAGTTGATGGTAACCGGATTGACGCCGGTGGCGCCGGAGATATTGCCGATATAAGTGCGGACGACGCTATTGGTGTGCGCAATAGTCACGCTGGTGATGCCGCCAGTAAGGATATTGGTAACGCGATCATAGAGGATCGTCTGGCTGGCGTTGCCGCCGCCAAAGGTGACGATGGTCTGGCCGCGCGCGGCGGAGGCGAGGCCAAGGGCCGCCAGAGCCAAGCCGGCGGCAAGGATTTTGCGGGTAATCATCTTTTTCATAAGTTCTGGCAATTCGACCGATGAGTTGATTTTTGTTTCTTTTTCTTTGCAATGCCTTAGAGGTTTTGGGCGTAGGCGATGAACTTGCGGTATTCCACAAGTATGGATTGCAGCGCGGCGACAAACGCCCATTCTGTCAAATAGGCAGGCCGGTCTTTGGGCGCCTCCAGGACGATTTCAAACGGGCGCGGACGGACCAGCGGCGGAGCACGGAGGATGCCGGGAAAAGAATCGCGCACAACGGCGTTGCGCGCCGGGAAACCATCGATTCGCGCCCGTTGGTCCAGCGGCAAAAACGTGTCCGCCGCGTGCAACGCCGGTTCAATCAGATGCCGCGTCAGGGTCGCCCCGCCTACGATGCCGTAGAAACCATCGCAAGTGTCATCGACGTGCAGGGAAATGATGCCGTGGAAGGAACGCGACACCAAGTCCGCCTGCAACAGACCCACTTCCGGTTCGGCGGAGTTGTTCCAGAATTCCCGGTTCAAATCCTTGCCGCGGCGGGAGCGCCGCGTGTTGTCTTCAAAGCCCGTGGGGTTGCACACCGGATACAGGGACAGGCAATAGCCGGCGGTAACTTCAGGGTATTGTTCGAGAAACTTGACAAAGCGGACCAAGGCGTAGGCCGATTCCGGTTCATCGCCGTGAATCCCGGCGAAAACTCCGATGCGAATGGGCGCATCCCCGCTCTTGGGGCCGATGAAGATATAACGGGGCAGAACATAAGCCTCTCCCTCCACTTCAAAACGGGCGTCGCGATTAACCAGCAGGTTGGCGGATTCCTTGGCCAGTTGGTCCAGCGGCGCGAGCAGATCGGCAAGAGAGCGGCGGGGCGGGGGGGGTGGATTCTTTACGATTGCCCCGGCTTCCAGCCGGGCTGTATTCAAGATGTTTCTCATAAGTCAATTACTGGTTTGATTTTCGTTAGGTGTCGATTTGCTCCGGTTTGTCAAAGCGCTGCTTCTCAACTCGCTCGACCTGCACCACCCGTGAGTCGTGGACCGTGATCTGAACCGTCCCGAACTTCAAAGATCGGATATGCTCGCGAACCAACTGCAACCAGACAGGCAGGGTTTCGGCAACTGGGCGCCCGGCGTTGACGACATCGTTTTTGGCAACAGCGTTCATTTGAACGATCCGACTATAGCAACAATCTATATCATGTCAATAGAGTATTTAACTTTTTTTCAAACAACTGTAATAGATTGCAGCGCAATTGTTTGCGATTATATATTGGAGGCAAATGTGACTTTGTTTGGAAAACAGTGGCATTTTTATAGGATATTTCTGCCAGCCAGGGTCGGGCGGGGCAAAAACTGGGGAATTTGGAGCGATCCGATGTTCAGGAAATTGGCAATTCCGCCGATGTACCATTGAGAACCGGCAAGCCGGAAAGATTCGCCGGCGATCCCGCTGTTACCAAATGACTGATAAACTGGACATCTATATCGGAAGGCTCCAACACCTTCCGGCCGCGCCCACCGTCGTGGTCAAATTGGTCGCGCTATTCCGGAAGCACAATCTGGAGGTGGATGAGATAGTATCGTTGATGAGCCAGGACCCGTCTTTGACGGCCGAAGTGCTCCGGTCAGCCAACAGTGCCTATTTCGGGGACGATGATCAGGTTGTGGGTGTGTTTGAGGCGATCATGCGGCTGGGTCTTTACAAAGTATATCAAATGGCGATGGCGAATTTTGGGGCCACGGTGCTCTCCTTTTCGCGAAACGTCGGCGGAATCGACGTCGAGACGCTCTGGCGCCATTCGGCGGCGGTCGCGTCGGCGGCGGGATTGATCGCGCGGAAAGTGGAAGAGCCGGAAGCCCTGGCATTCACGGCCGGGTTGCTCCATGACGTTGGCAAGATCGTATTGGGGGCGGCCGAAGGCACCGCCTACGCGGCGCTCGCCCGCGAGGCCGTGGAAACCGGCGTGCCGCTGCAACAGGCGGAGGCGAAGAGGTTTGGTTTCGGCCATGCTGAAGTGGGCGCCCGGCTGCTGGCCAAATGGGGGTTGCCGGAGGAAATTGCCGTGCCGGTCCGCTTTCACCATGAGGTCGGCTGGCCGGAACCGGTGGAGCGCATTTGCGCCATTGTGAGCCTGGCCAATTTCGTGGCTCATGCCGCCGCCGGGCACGAGGAGGGAAAGCAAAATAGCTCGCCGGAGGCCGCTTACGCCATGAGTGTGCTTTGGTCTGGTGACGAGGACTTGGCCCTGTTGCTGCAAGAGGCTCAGAGCGAAATGAGTAAATTGACCGGAATACTGGGCGTCAAGCCGGCGTCCGCCACCGCCCCGGCGGTTGTCGGCGCCCGACCGGCACCGGCCTTGGCGCGGGTCAGTTCTTGAATTCCCCGCAGTCAAGCATTTCTTTGCCCTCGTACGGGTTCCTGATTTCCTTGCCTGTTTGCACCCAGCTTGCCTCCGCCATGGGGCAATAGGCGACGCGATAGACGCCCTTTCCCAACTTATGGTCCGCCAGGTATTTGATGAGCGAGTCGCTCAGGGGCTTGAATGCTTTCCGGGCGGCCTTCAAATCCGTGGCCCTCGCGAGCGCCGCCGCCTGGCTGCCAACTTCCGGCGGCAGCATTTTCATGGTGTCGCTCTTGACCGCTTTCGCGATGGCGCCGGCGTGCTCGTCCAGGCCCTTGATGGAGTCATTGGCGAGGTTGGTCTGGATGGTCAGATAGTGGTCAAGGACCGACTTGACCGGCTCCATGAGCGCCGCATCGGCGGCGCGGACGGCGGATTGGCACAGGAGGCCTGCGGCGGCCAGAAGAGCGAGGGCGAGTGACGCAAGTTTCATGTATGTTGAGTATCACACATCGGAAGCCAAAACAAGTCTCACTGCGAAAGGATGCGGAAGAACGCCTGGCCGGGATCGGCGGAAAGGGGAGGGCTGAAGGACAGGCTTCCGTTTGCATTGGTTGAGACGGGCAGATTGGCCGGGATCCAGTCAACAAGATTTGTGCTGGTTTGAATGACGAACCTGGGGATGTCCCCCGCGGTGAGGGGGCTTCCATCGGGATCATCGAAGGAAATGGAAAGGGAGTTGGTTTGCGCGGGCGAAATCGTCATCAGCTCCGGCGCCACGACGCGCAGTTGGGCTTGGTTTGAGGAGGCCCCCGTCCACACGGTCGAAACAACAACCGAATAAACGCCCGAGTCGGCGCGATGAACATTGGTCAGGGAAAGGGACGTGCCCATTTCACCGGGGCGGTTCGTTCCATTCTTGAACCACTGGCAGTTGAAAACGCTGACAACGATTGCAGTGGGAGGCTCAATACCAATTCCGTGCGTTATGATAAACTCTCCCCCTCCACTCCGGAGACCACTGCCATCGGTGACGGTAAATTGGACGTTTGTGCCAGCCTCCACCGTGAGGTTGGTGACGTTGAGCGCCGCTTCGAAAACGTACGGCGGGCCGGCGTTCGACATGCTGAGGGACGACGCGATCAAGACAGCCCCGGCCTGCAGATCCAGCAGTGCGGACTCGCACGATCCCCCCGTGAGCACCAACGGCCCGCCAGAGTTGAGCGTCAGCTTGGGCACCCCGGCAGCGGTGCCTAAAGGAAACTGAATAATGGCGCCGGAGCCAAGTTGTATGCTCTGCGCCGCGGAAACCGTGATGTTCCCGATCTGAGGCGTCGTCTGCCCATAAACCATTTCAGGCAAAGTGATTGCCATGAGGCCGCCGCCCGGAATGTCATCGGTAAGATAGGCCAGATTCGTCTGCGCATTCATGTAAGGCTTCTGCAGCAGCGACTCCCCGTTGCAACCGGAGCCGACATTGACGTTTCCATTGAGCGACTCCACAACGACATTTCCGCCATCATAGGAAGCGATGGGAGAGCCGCTGACATCCACGTCCCCGGCGGCCGTTACATTGATATTGCCGCTCCACAGACTGGCGATGCCCAGGCAACGTTCATTGCCAAAGGACGGGACCAGCGTCGAGCCGACGTTGACGCTGCCGCCGCTCGTGACGTTTATGTTCCCCCCGAACTGAGACTCGATGGCCGAGGCGAGCAGATTAAGGTTTCCGCCCAGCGAGATGTCAATGTCCGCGCCGCGGGAAGTATAGGGCGCCAGCGCGGGATAACCGGCAATCCCCAACGAAACCACGCCGCCCGAATCCCCCAAGTCCAAAGACGCCGCGTTGATTCGGAAGGTCCCGGGGCCGGCCACGTTGTAACCCGACGCAGTGCCGGTTGAGCTGGATTGGCTTTGGGTGTAGATTTGCTCAATGTTCGTTGCGGGAACAAAGGGGGTCGTCATGGCGAGAAAAGCCTGCTCCGCGGCGGATGACATTGTCCCCTCATACAGCAAGTTTCCCGTCGTGGCATCGTAAACGAACTGGTTCTGCTGGTTCACAAGAGCGGGAATCAGATTGGGATTTGCAATGGTATTGGTGCCCGATTCGATGGTCGGTTCCGATACCGCGTCGAGCGCGTCGAAATCGGGCGTCTGCCCGGACGGCAGTGTGACAATGACGAAAGGGCTGTGATCCAGGATTTCGCCTCCAGCCGATACGATGCTGGTATTGGTCGGAAAAAAATTCTCGATGGTCGCGCCGGAGTCAATGATGTTGTTCGCGGCATTCATCTCGACAGGTTTCGGGGAGTAAAGAGTAAAATCGGAAACCGAGCCGCTGATATTGATCAGCGCCGCGTTCGTGTCGTCCAAATGCAGCAGGGCATTGACAAGGGAGTCAGTGGGAGTGAAGCAGGCCGGGTTGACCCACTGGACTCTTGTGCTGTCGGAAATGCATATTGAATTGCCCGTTGCGCTTCCAGAAAGGTTGCCGCCGCCGGTGGTTGTCAATTCAAGCGTTCCCTGCGGGGACGGGAACAAGCTGAGGTTATGCTCCAGCGCAATGCCGCCGGCGCCGGCCTCGATTGTCAAACTGGGTGGAAAAACAAGCCCTTCATTGGCCCCGCTGATGCGCGGCAGTGCAAAGCCTGTGATGGTCACGCCGTTGCCGGCGTCCAACACCACCGAGGCGAACGGGTCGTAATTGAATAAATACTCAGAGGGCGGGAAACTGTTGAAAACGCCATTTGGGTTGCGCGCCTCTTGCAGAAAAATGTTGTTCGTCGCGTCCACCACCCATTCGCCTGCGATCAGACTCAAAGCCAAGTTTTGGGCGGTGGTTCCCGCGTTGGCGCATGTGATTGTCCCAACGCCGTTGGCCAGAACGTAATGCCCCGTCACATTGCCGCCCGCCGTCAGGGTCACACTGCCAGGAGTCGGCCCGAACGAACCGCTGCCGTATTCTGCCGTGCTTCCCAGCAGGGTGCCCTCAGCCAGCGGCGCTGTGATGTCTCCTCCGGCCTGTATGGTAACGTCCCCGCCGCTGGCGGTGCTGATGCCGCCCAAGCCGGGGTTCACAGTATAACCCGAAGTCCCGAAAATGTATCCCGCCGTGCTGCTGCCGCAATTGACGTTTCCAGAAACCGCCTGGACGTTCACATCGCCGCCAGTTTTGGTCACAATCCCCCCACTCCCAACAGTGACATTCTCTCCCGCAACGACGGTGATGCTCCCGGCGGCGGTCTTGATCCCGGCGTTTCCTTCCAGCGTGACAGTACCCACGCCAGAGGAGACCCCATTGCCATCATAACCCGCTTCGAGCGCCACCGACCAATTGCCGGCGTCCTGGATCATCGAACCATTGTTCAATAGAACGTTGCCCCCGGCCTCCAAGGTCAGTTGCCCGCTGGTTTTGCCCGTGCTCGCGCTCAAATTCCAAGTCGTGTTGCCATTCAGCGTGATGTTCCCGGTAGCTTCCAACAGGATCGCGGCGTTGATATTCTGAAACGCGCTCTCCACATTCACATTCACCGAGCCGGAACTGTTGGTGGCCATGATCACGCCGTTGGTGCCCGCCGATATCGTGCCGGACGTTCCCAGCACGATGTTCTCCGGGTCGAGTGCGAACAACCCCTCGCTCCAGCCAGGCCGCGCCCCGGCGTCGATGTGCGAATTCAAGGACAGGACCCCCGGGGCGCTGACCTCCACGTTCCCGCCGTTGCCGCCATTGGCCCCGCCTGCCGCCGTGATTCGGCTCCCCGCGCCGTCGCTGAACGTGCCGCCGGATTTGATGACAATTCTGCCCCCGTCGCCGGGGTCGCTGTCATCACCGCTGGCTTGGATGAGCGAAGTGCCGGCCAATTGGATGTTTTCCGACGCGAGCAATTCGATGGTTCCGCGCTGATGACCCGCGGAATTGGCCTGGATCAACCCGCTTTGGCCGATGTCCCGCGCTTGCAAAAGGACTGTGCCGCCGCCGGCAACGATGCGCCCGTGATTCTCCACCGCGCCGTTGAGCGCGGTGGAACCGACGCCGGCCAGGAACGAAAGCGACCAACCCGGCCCCGCCGAGATGGTGACTCCATCCGGAACCACGATATTGTTTCCCGCTTGAACGGAGAGATGGCCGTTGGAAGCGCCCGGTGGAAGCGCCGGCAGACGCAAGGAGCCGCCGGAAAAGGTGATGTTGCCGGAGGCCTGGAGCCGAATGTCGCTCTGGCCTTCAAAGGCGGAGAACGAGTTGACCGTCATGTCGGCGCCCAAAGTGGCGCGCGGCGCGGCGGCGAGGAAGACAAAAGCCCCGAAAATGAGATTCTTGATCAGACGCATCTTGTGTATCTTGATAGTTGTTTCCATAAATTCTGGGCGGCCGGACTAGGCGGCCAGACCTGCATGGTCACCATTCATTCAAGTGAATTCTAGCGGGTTCGTTTGCCCGCTGCTTCTGGAATTCAGACATCGGCGAGCGGTTTTAGGACATGGCAAACCGAAGCCGGAATTCTTCCCGCAAAACACGCAGAATGACGCAGAAGAGATATTCTTTTTTCAATCGTTTCTGCGTCATTCCGCGTGTTCTGCGGGCCTTATTTCTGGAGCAGCGACCGGCCCTTGCACCTTCTGTTGCAACTGCTCCAGCAAACGCTCGTCCGCCAGCGAGACAAAAAGACCGCGCTCCTTCATAACCGACAACTGCGTGTATGCCTTTCGCAACCACTGGCCGGAGCTTCCATCGCCAGCTGCTTCCAAAACGCTAGCCATTTTCCAGTAACTCACCCAAAGGTCCCTTTGCCACTGGGCATTGCTTGGGTCCTGCCCCGCCAGGCGCTCGCAAACTTCCAGAACTCGGTGGTAGACCGCCAGAGCTCCAGCCAAATCCCCTTGCGCCAGTTGCGCGTCGCCCAGCTTGCTGTGGTTCACCAGCAGGTCTCTCTGCCAATGGGCGTTGTATGGGTCATGCTGTGCTAGGCGCTCACATATTTCCACAGCCTTGCGGAACGACGCCAGCGCCCCGGTCAAATCCCCTTGTGCCAGTTGCACGTTACCCAGCTTGCCGTGGCTCAAACTCAGGTCCCTCTGCCACTGCGCATTGATCGGGTCCTGCCGCGCCAGTCGCTCGCTAATTTCCAGACCTTTGCGGAGCGACGCCAGCGCCCCAGCCAAATCCCCTTGCGTCAGTTGCACGTTACCCAGCTTGCCGTGGTTCACATTCAGGTCCCTCTGCCACTCGTCGTTGCTCGGATCCTGCCGTGCTAGGCGTTCGCTGATTTCCATAGCTTTGCGGAACGACGCCAGCGCCCCATCCAAATCCCCTTGTGACCGTTGCACGTCACCCAGCTTGTTGTGGCTCACACTCAGGTCCCGCTGCCACTCGGCATTTCTTGCATCCTGCCGCGCCAGTCGCTCGCTAATTTCCAGACCTTTGCGGAGCGACGCCAGCGCCCCAGCCAAATCCCCTTGTGACCGTTGCACGTCACCCAGCCTGCTGTGGCTCACACTCAGTTCCCGCTGCCACTCGGCATTTCTTGGGTCGTCCCATACCATGCGCTCGCTGATTTCCAGACCATTACGGAACGACGCCATCGAACGCGATAGATCACCGGCGGCCAACCAAGCGTGGCCCTGTGTGGTAAGTGCCCAAAACTCTCCCTGTGAATCTCCGGCCAACCGACAGACCTTAATCGCCTGTTCCATGAGTTGCTCCGCGCGGGCAGGCATGCCCAGCCGGGCCGCGTGGCCAGCCGCTTCAACTAGCCATTCCGTGTGGATTTCACCGAGGTGCGCGTCTCCCGTGTCAATGACCGCAATTCTGTCTTCCAGTTCCTTAAGGCGTGCTTGCCGCATCTCTGGTGTCAGCGCGGTGGCGTGGTGATCGCCGAAATCCTTCCGATCCAGGGCGGCTTCAATGTCCGTTGAGGCTTCCGCCGGAAACAAAGCGGTGCCGCTGCGCCAATCCAGGAAATCAGGCGCGTACTGGGCCAGCAGGGGCAGCAGAAAATCGCTCGTCCAAAGGATCACCGGAACGGGTGCTTCCTGTGGCCAAGCCTCGCGTCCGAGGTTCAGTCCCTGAAGGATCGGCTGGCTCAGATCAGGTCCACTCTGATCGGCTTTTTGGCGCACGACGTTTTCCAGCCCGTCAAGCATAAGAGCGTCTGGCGAGACCGGATTTTTGCCACCGCCTGGCCGCAACGCGGCCTTGGCTGCGGCGAGAACGCTGGTCGTGTCGGAGTTCAACGTGGCTTGCGCCCAATGCCAGCCGGGCAGCGATTTTTTCAGGGCCTGCATGGCCGCTTCCCGTTGGGAGGGCTGATTACAAACGGCAATGAAAAGCGAAAAACCAGCGCTCTTGGCGTGGGACAAGGCGCGGCGAAGGTCCGCCAACGATTGCAAGGTGGTAGTCGAATCAGTATTGACTGGTTCGGTCGGGACCTGGGCCGGAAGGGGGTCGCTAGCTGCCGTGGCCTTCATGCAATTGTGGCAGCAGTTGGATAACCGGGTTCAGGCAATAGAATTGCTCGCCGTTCCTATATTCGAAAACATAGAGCCAGAGCAGCATCCCCTGGCGGACATGGTCCGGCATTTCCGGCGGGAATCCAATCGCCGGCTCTTGGAACCCGCGAAGCCAAGGCCAGAATTCCCCCGGAATGTCGCGGCCCAGGCTTTGGGCATAATCCTTGATGGCGCTTCGCACGGCTGCTTGCGTCAGCGGCAGGCTATTAACTTTTCCGATCGCGGCGCGGACGAACATCAACAGGTGGCGCGGGTGTCCGCCCGTCATCCGGCAGAGCAGTTCAACCGTCTTATCGTTGTCAAAAACAGCGTCCATCTCCAGGCTCGCCGCTTGGACGCGCTTTTCGAGAAGGTTCTTCATGGCCTGCAAGCCGTCGCTTGCCGGGGCGATGGCGGCGGCATCGTCCCAGCCGGCAATTTTTGGCGCTGCCTTGGCGGCTGGCGCGGGGCAGGGATGCAGTCGAACCATTGGAACGGGCACACGTCCCGCAGGTCATCCCACCAACCTTCCATTTTGGACGACACTTTGTCGAACCCGGGGACTCCGGATTCCCGCATTGCGGCCTGGACTTCGCCCGCCAGGAGAACGAGCAAATCGATGACCTCGATATCGTTTTGATCGAGGCGCTCGGTGATGTCAGTGTAAAATACAAAAAAGGGGGGCGGGTCCGCCGGGTTCTCAAGAATGCTCTTGAGCCGATATAGCTCGGTGCTCTTGCCCACGCCGCGATGGCCCGTGAAAAGGAGGTATTCCGGTTTGACAGGATCGGAGCGTTTGACGGCCGCGGCCATTTCGAGGGCGACCCGCGCCCCGCGGGCCGCGTCGCAGTTCTCGTAGCGCGGGTTTTCCGGCGACGTTAGGGGTTCGTCCGGGCGGCACTGCTGAAACAGGCGGCTGAGGTCGTCATTGTTCATGCCGAATTATTAAACCACTTTTCAGTGTGCGTCGCAAGACGGGATTTTTCTCCCTGTCTCCAAGCCTCCGCGATCGGGCGCAAGAATGCAACTCCGCGAAGATTGATAACCACGGAATTCCAATAACCAACCGTGTGGAACATCATTCGAAAGGAAAGTGTACTTTCATTTATTGTGTACAGCATCCGGCACCCTTTTCGTTTTGATCCGCCGGGCGGATGGCAGGAGGGCGGGAACTGTGATTCAATGGCGCCATGAGAAACGGTAAAATTGCCGCTCTGCCGGAGAGCGTGGTTGACGAACTGAACGAGCGTCTGGGAAATGGGGAGGTGGGTGAGACGCTGCTGAAATGGCTGAACGGCCTTCCCGAAGTGCGGGAGACGCTCAAGGAGATTTTCGACGGCGCGGAGATCAACAAGCAAAACCTGAGCGCCTGGCGGATGGGCGGGTTCCAGGAGTGGCGCAATCGCCGGGAACTGCGCGAACAGGCGTTGGAGCTTTGCGACACATGCAGCGAAATGGACGAGGCCATGGATACGCTCTTGCTGGCGGGCAATCTGGCGACGGTGCTGGCCGCGCGCTACGCGGGTCTGCTCAATGGCTGGGATGGCAGGCCGGACGCGGAGTTTGAGGAGAAATTGAGGGTGTTGCGGGGGCTTGCGCGTGATGTGGCGCTGATCGAGAAGACGATGCACTCGGCCAACCGTGACAAGAGGGAGCACTATCAACGGCTGGACGCTGAGGACCAACAGGAATTCAAGGAGATGAAGAACAAGACGCTGGCGCCAATCTGGGCGGAACTTGAAAAGGATCCGCTGGCGAAGATAATCGGGGGCGGCGAGTTCGGCAAGAAGGTGGCGGACATCATCACGAGCGTGCGGCACGACTTGCCGCTGCCCGACTGGGCCAAAAAGAGCCAGGACAGTCAAGGTCAGTCAAGGCCAGTCAAGGCTGATACTGAAGTTTGACGCCAGAATTCTGGCCTGTCCGTTCAGGCGTTGCCCGGTTCCAGCAGGGTGACAACTTCCTCGGCGAAGAGATTGGGGAAAAGGCGGACAGGGCCGCTGGAATTGAAGGCGGCGCTGCGAACGGGTGCGACTCCCATTTGCCGGGAGAATTCGCGGAAATCAAGGGTGGACAGGAAATGCAGGTTCGTCGTGCGGAACCAGGCTTGGGGGAGGGATTTGGTGACGGGAGCGCGTCCGCGAAATAGTATTTGCAGACGGACGCGGTAATGGGCGAAGTTCGTGTAGGCGATGATCACGCGGCGCCCGACGCGAAAGGCTTCGCGGACGATCTGGTCCGGCGCGACCAATTCCTGAAACGTGCCGAGCAGCAGCGCATAGTCAAAGGACTGGTCGCCGTACTGATCCAGGCCCTCGGCGATATTGCCTTGATGCACGACCAACCCGCGCTGGATGCAGCGGGAGACAAGGTCCGGGTCTTTCTCGACGCCCTCGGCCATGAGATGTCTGGCGCGCACGGCCCGCTCCAGAAAGGCGCCGTCGCCGGTGCCCAGGTCGAGCACGCGGGCGCCTTCGGGTACCCAATCGAGAACAGTTTCGTAAATTCCAGGATGCATCGCTCAACTTGCCTGACTAGCCCGCCGCTGGGGCTTCCTTGGCAGTATCGGCAGAGCGGAGCTCATGATCAAGGTAATGACGCACAACCTGTGCGAATTCCGGGTTCTCGATAAGGAACGAATCGTGCCCGTAAAGGGTTTCAAGGTTGATATACGTGGCAGCCACGCGGCAGCGCTTGAGCCAGCGAACCAGCGCCTGCGACTGAGCCGGGGGATACAGCCAGTCGGAGGCGAAAGAGATGACCAGGAAGCGCGCTTTGAGGCGGCTCAGGACCTCTTCGGGCGGTTGGCCGTCAAACAAATCGAACTGGTCGAGCGCCTTGGTCAAATAGAGATAGGAATTGGGATCGAACCGGCGGACGAAACTTTCCCCTTGATGGTGAAGATAACTTTCCACGGCGAAGAGCGCCGCTTCGTCGGCGGCGGCAGGGACGCGGGGTTGCAAGGAGCGTCCGAACTTCCGGGTCATGGCATACTCGCTGAGGTAGGTGACATGACCGACCATTCGCGCCACGGCGAGGCCGTGGGTGGGGCGGCAATCCGGAGTGTAATTGCCACCGTTCCAATTCGGATCGGTGATGATGGCGCGGCGTCCGATTTCGTTGAAGGCGATCTGCATCGCGCTGTGGGAGGCGCAGGTGGCAATCGGAATGCAGACGCGGACGCGCTCCGGAAACTGGACAGCCCAGGAGAGCGCCTGCATGCCGCCCATCGAGCCGCCGACGACCGCCAGAAGGCGCGAAATGCCCAGGTGTTCGATCAGTTTCGCCTGCACCGCAACCATGTCGGCAACGGTGACGGGTGGGAAGTCGGTGCCGTAAGGCTTGCCGGTGTCCGGGCGTGGGGAGAGGGGGCCGGTCGTCCCGTCGCAGCCGCCGAGGACGTTGGAACAGATGACGAAGAACTTGTCGGTGTCAATCGCCTTGCCGGGGCCGACGTGGTAGTCCCACCAGCCCGGCCGCCCGGTGTCCGGGTGAAGACCCGCCACATGGGCGTTGCCCGACAAGGCGTGGCCGACGAGGATGGCGTTGTCGCGCCGCGGGGAGAGGCGGCCCAGAGTTTGATAGGAGACAACGACCTGATCGAACTTGAAGCCAGACTGGGTTTGGAGTCCGGGCAGCGTGACCGATTGGATGGGCGTCACGCCCAAGAGCGATTGATAGCCGGCGATCTTCTGATCTTGAAGATCGCCCTGGACGATGCCTGCGGGCGTTTCCGTGGCGGAAGCGTCGGATTGATGTGCTGCTGACACAGTCTATTTGGCGGCGCGCAGTGCCTGGTCAATGTCCGCCTTGATGTCTTCGACATCCTCGAGACCGATAGAGAGGCGGATGTAGTCTTGCGTGACGCCGGTTTCGGCCTGTTCCTCCGGGGTGAGTTGCTGGTGGGTGGTGGAAGCCGGATGAATGACCAGCGACTTGGCGTCGCCGATGTTGGCCAGGTGCGAGAGCAGCTTGACCGAATTGATGAACTTCTTGCCCGCCTCCAAGCCGCCCTTGATGCCGAAGCCGACGAGGCCGCCGAAGCCGTGCTTGAGGTATTTGGAGGCGATTTTGTAGCTGGGGTCGTCGGGCAAACCCGGATAGACGACCCAGTTGACCAAAGGATGTGATTTGAGCCACTTGGCGATTTCCAGGGCGTTGGCCGAATGCTGATGTTGACGCAGGGGCAAAGTCTCCAGGCCGAGAAGGAATTCGTGAGCGTTGAAGGGGCTTAGGGCCGCCCCGATGTCGCGCAAAAGCGTCACGCGAATCTTGATGATGAACGCGACGTTGCCCATGCCGGGAACGTTGCTCAATGCGTCCCAATAGACCAAGCCGTGATAGCTGGGGTCCGGCTCGGTGAACTCCGGGAATTTGCCGTTGTTCCATTTGAACTTGCCGGCATCGACAATGACGCCCCCGATGCTGGTGCCGTGCCCGCCGATGTATTTGGTCGCCGATGTGGCCAGGATGTCCACGCCGTAATCAATGGGCCGCACCAGGCCAATTCCGACGGTGTTGTCCACGACGAGCGGGATGCCGGCGTCGTGGGCGATTTTGGCCAGGACTTCGAAATCGGGCACGTCAAGTTTGGGGTTGCCGACGGTCTCGGCGTAAAGGGCGCGGGTCTTGGGGGTGATGGCGTTGCGAAAGGCGTCCGGACTGCGGGAGTCCACGAACTTCACCGTGCGGCCCAGCTTGGGCAGAGTGTGGTGAAAGAGCTGGTAAGTGCCGCCGTAAAGGTTGTTGGCCGAAACGATTTCATCGCCCAGCCGGGTGATGGCCAGCAGCGAATAAGTGATGGCGGATTGACCGGAGGCGACGGCCAGTGCGCCGGTCCCGCCTTCGATGGCCGCGACACGCTGCTCGAAGACATCGTTGGTGGGATTCATCAGGCGCGTGTAAATGTTGCCGAATTCCTTCAAGGCGAAGAGGTTCGCGGCGTGCTCGGTGCTTTTGAAGACGTAGGAAGTCGTCTGGTAAATCGGCACGGCGCGGGCGCCGGTCGTCGGGTCGGGAACTTGTCCGGCGTGAAGCGCCAGGGTGCTGAGTCGCGGAGTTGAATTGCTCATATATTAAACTGGGATTGAGATTGGAGATTGAAATGGTGGGAGTTGCCGGGGGCTGGGACGCTTGGCATGCACGGCCGTGTCCGAAGGAGGAACGCGACGAACACAAATCGTCTTTCAGCCCCCAGCATTATCTGGAATAGGCTTAGAACTCGTATTTGGTCGTGATGCCCCATACGCCGTCTGCCTGGTGATTTAACACATTGCCAAAGTAGCCATAACCGGCTGCGATTGTGAAGTGATTATTTACCACGTAGGCGGCATCGAGTGTCGCCCAGTCGCCTTCCCGCCCCACCGGAGTGCCCCCGCCGGCATTGATGGCCCGATAATTGCGCGGCTGTTCCTTGTACTCCGCCGCGACGGCGAGTTTGCCGGTGATGAAGACCACCACGTTGCCTTCAAAGACGACGCTGTAACTGTGGGTGAACCCGCCCAGGCCGTCCCAGACGGCTTCGGTGGCGCGTCCGCCCAGTTCGAGCAGGACTGGCCGTGGCAGTTGGGTGAACATCTTCGAGGCGTAAAGGGTGTAATCAACCCCTTGTTTGCGCGAGAGGCCGGCCTGGCCCAACAAATCCGCACCCGCGCCCGATTCGACTTCATCTCTGACTTCCTTGATGCCGTCGTTGTATTTGTAATGCGCGCTGGCCGTGACGGCGGGGAGCCATTTTTGGTCGAATTCGCCTTCCGTCAGAAGTTGCAGGCGGGCGTTGAAGTTGTGGAGTTGAACTTCGTCGGCGTGATAATTGGCAAGGCCGATATTTCTCAAATCCAGCGGCAAATCACCCAAACTGAGGTGATCCCAGCCGTAACCCAGTTCCAGCCGCTTGAAAGGAGCTTCGGTCAGGGTCAGCGCCTCCAGATCGACATCGTGGCCAAGGTTGATATAAGCAAAGCCCAGGGCGGGGAGGCCGACGGCTTGGCCGTCTCGCGGCGGATTCACTATGTAAGCCGAAAGAGTGGAGAAAATGCCGCCGCTGCCTTCGATCTGATGAAGCGGAAGCGGCGCCCCTTTGGTGTCCGCCGGGGCTTGGGCGGCGGGTTGGGCATCGTCCGCCTTAAGGGGCAGGGCGGGCGCGGCGGCCACCGCCAGCGTCAGCCAGAAAGCGGGCGAACGCAGCACGGGGGTTTTAGGAGGTGGAACGAATTGGATGGGATTTTTCTTTGTCATGTTTCATTGAGTGTTGGCAGCAAGCCGCCGGTCGTCCGGCCAGCCTGCCGCCGGGTTTCTATTGGTTGAGTTTTCCGTCAAGGGTATGGCGGGTTGAAATCTGTCGAACCGTTTGCGGCGGTCTAAGTTGAAACTTGTTTGCGGGCTTCCTCGGCCAGGGCGGTGCTGAGGTAACGTTCGCCGGTGCTGCACCCGATGGTCACGATCAATTTGCCCTTGTTTTCCGGCAGTTTGGCGACTTGCAGCGCCGCCCACACGTTGGCCCCGGTGGAGATCCCGGCCAGGATTCCTTCCTCAAGCGCCAGACGGCGCGCAACGGCAATGGCGTCCTCGTTGCTCACCGTGACAACGTCATCGACTATGGCGAGGTTGAGGTTCTTGGGCACGAAACCCGCGCCTGTGCCCTGGATTTTGTGCGGGCCGGGTTTGACGGGCTGTCCGGCGCGGGTTTGGGTGATGACCGGGGAATCCTTCGGTTCGACGGCAATGGCGCGGAAGCTCTTTTTGTGCGACTTGATCACCTCGGCGATGCCGGTGATCGTTCCGCCGGTGCCGACAGCGGAAACGATGATGTCCGCTTTCCCGTTGGTGTCGGACCAAATCTCTTTGGCGGTCGTCTGGCGGTGGATTTCGGGATTGGCCGGGTTGTTGAACTGCTGGGGAATCCAGGAGTCGGGGATTTCCCTGTTCAGGTCTTCGGCTTTCTTGATCGCGCCCTTCATTCCGTCCTGGGCCGGGGTCAGGACCAGTTTGGCGCCAAGCAATGCCAGCAATGTGCGCCGCTCCAGACTCATGCTTTCGGGCATGGTGAGAATCAGTTTGTAACCCTTTGCCGCGGCGACGAATGCCAGCGCAATGCCCGTGTTGCCGGAAGTCGCTTCGATGATGGTCGTTGTGGGTTTCAGGATGCCGTCGCGCTCGGCGGCGGCGATCATGGCATAACCGATGCGGTCTTTGACGCTGCCGAGTGGATTGAAGAATTCGCCCTTCAAGGCAATGGTGGCATCGACGCCGGAGGCGATGCGGTTGAGTTTAATGAGCGGGGTGCGCCCCACCGTGCTGATGACGTCAGGATAGATAGGCATAAGCTTCTTTTTTTCAAATTGCCAAACTTTATTGTTTAACAATGTATCTCTATTGCCATAGTATAGATTAAATGTCAACGGAAATCTTTTCTCCTGTTTTTGGCATTATCCAACCATGAATTGGGGTCCTATTTGACAGTCGTCCCGGTCTTTGCTGGAAAGAGGGCCTGGCGCATTCCGGGCAGCGGTTGCTCGGTTTTGGGGTCCCAGTAATTAAAGCCGGATTTCCAGTCCCAAATCGCCCAGCCGATGCCCGCCTCGTCCAGACCCTGGCGGAAGGCGGCGTAAAAGTGGGCGCGCGATTCCTGGTCCGCCTTGGTGTAGGCCCCGAATTCGCCGAAGTGAACCGGGCGTCCATATTTCTCCGACCACGCTTTGGCCGTGTGAATCTTGGGGAGAAAAGCCCGCGGGCTGGAGGGATTGCGCTCGGAAGGCAGCGTGTTGTATTGCTGGATGCGGTCCAGCACCCGTGGCTGCAAGGCGAGGCCGGGATCGGGCTGGAGCGGAGTTGTGGGCGGACCGGGGAAGATGATGCCCGTGACGCGCAGGTCCGGTCCGGTCCAACTGGCGCCTTGATGGGTAAACATCATAGGCTCGTAACAATGCAAGGTCACGATGAGGTTGTGATCGTCATCGGGCAGGCGGAGGTTGGCCAATTGATCGGGCGAATTCCACTGGCCCGGCCCGACAAATATGGTTCGGCGGGGATTGCTCGCCCGGATTTGGCGGATAGTCTCGGCGTATATGGGATTGAGCCGGACGGTCGTGGCGGCGCCGTTTGGCTCGTTGAGCAACTCGAAGGCGACGCCGGGCGGCGCATCGGCATAGTGCGCGGCGATTTGCCGCCAGATGGCCTCGAACCAGACGGTGTCGCCAACGGGATTGGTGTTGAACTCGTGAAAATCATGAAAGTCAATCATCACGTTCAATCCCAGGGCCGTCGCGTTGGTCACCATTTGATCCGCCTTGGCAAAGATTTCGTCCGATAATTTGAACTCGGGCGCTGGCCCCGTGTAACGATGCCACGCGACCGGCAGGCGGACATGGTCAAAGCCTTCGGCGCGAATGCGCTGCAAATCGAGGACCGTGTGAGGCGTGTCCCAGTGCTCGCCGGGGGGCACCTCCAGGTAATTGGCAATGTTCGCGCCCCGCATAAATCCCCTGGCCGCCAGATGCGCCGGCGTGTTGCGGTCCGCGATGGGTTTCATGGCCGGCAACTCGTTTTGCGCCGCCGCCGTCAAGGCCAGCAGAGACAGTAGGCCGGCCCGGTAAATCATTCTCATGCGGAGATTATAGCGCCCCTTCCTGATGGCAGGCAATGATTCTTAATCTCAAGATCGGACACGCCGTCCAAAAAAAGGCGAATTTTTCCTTGACGTTACTACTAGGGTAGTATTACCTCGGTAATGTCATGGCGAAATCCAAAGTTTATCGGCTCGGCGATTTGCAGCTCAAAATCATGAAACTCCTCTGGCAGCGGGCGGACTCGGAGGCGGCGGTGGCCGAAGTCCACCAGGCCCTCTCCGGGGAGGGCGAGTGGGCTTACACTACCATCGCCACCATGCTGCGCAAAATGGAGGCGCGCGGACTGGTCCGCCACCGCCTCCACGACCGGAAATTCCTCTATCGCCCGGCGGTCCGGGCCGAGGAGGTAACGCGCAAAATCTCGACTCATTTCATTGATCGCCTCTTCGAAGGGAGCCTGGGGGACATGATCGCGCACTTGTTGACGACGCGGCAGATCAGCCGGGAGGAGTTGGTCCGGTTGGAGACGCTGATTGCCGAAAGGAAAAAGAAACTATGAGCTTCCCGAATAACATATTCTGGACCCAGCTGCTGGTCACGGTGGGCGTTGAGGCTTGCTGCCTGGCGGCGCTCGGTTTCGTAGCGCAACGCCTCTTGCGCCCCGCCGCCTGGCAGCGGGCCGTCTGGCAGTTGACCGTGATTTGCCTGCTGCTCTCGCCTGCCTCGGAGTGGACCGGATTCGGACGCGGCGCGGCCGGATTCCTCTTTGGCCACAAGCGGGCGGCGGAAAGCGCGCCGGCTGTTGGCTTCACGGTGGTCCGGTCCGAGGGCGCGGACGGCCCTGCGGCAGCGTTCATCAAAGGTCCAGTGGCGGCGTCGCGGCCGCCGGTGTGGTGGCCAGGGTGGATTTGGCTGGCGGGAGCGACCGTTGTTCTGGGACGGATGGCGGCGGCTCAGATTCTCTTGCTGGCGTTGCGTTTGCGCCGGGGAAGAATTGCCAACTGCTCCTTGCGGGAACGGGTGGCGCGGGTGGCAAGATCAGTCGGGCTGCGGCGGACGGTGGTTTTATTTCGGATGCCCCAATCGATCAGTCCGATGGCCTTTGGGATACTGCGGCCGGGCATAGGGTTGCCGCCTGAGTTCGAGTCGAAATTCAGCGCGGCGGAACAGGAGGCGGTGCTGGCGCATGAATTGGCGCATTTGGCGGCGATGGACCCGCTCTGGTTTTTGCTGGCTGATTTGGCCACCGCTCTTCTGTGGTGGCATCCGCTGGCGTGGTGGGCGCGGCGGTCGCTGCACGGCGCGGCGGAACTGGCGGCGGACGAAGCGACCGCGCTGCTGCCCGACGGCCCCGGCGCGCTGGCCAAATGCCTGGTCAGCCTGGGAAAGGAAATGACGGCGGCGCACGGCTGGGGCTGGGTGGGAATCAACGGCGGCTTCCGTTCGACCTTGGGAAAGCGAGTGGAGCGACTGACGCGGATGTCCGGCGGCGCGAGACGGCCATTGGGGGGTTGGATGGGCGCGGCGGCAATGATTGCGGCGGCGATTCTCATTGTGCCTGCCATCGTGCTGTTGTTTGGAGCATTGCAATCGGCCCGGGGGCAGCAGGAGGACGGCTGGCGGGGCCAATTGCGGGCTTCCTGGAATACCTCGCCTGGCGCGCTGCTCCTGCTGGCGGCGGCGGATGACACAGAAAAGGAGAAGCTGCAAATCGCCACCCCGCCATTGTCGAATGACACGTCTTCGATACTTCAGTCGAACGACATGGGGAAACAGAAACTGACCATTGCCGTCCGAGTCCAGAACGCAAAGCTTCTTTACGAAATGGGGAAGTATGACGAGGCGGAAGCGATTTTGGTTCAAGTCTGGAAAGAGTATCCCTCCAACCGGACGGCACCCTATTACCTGGATATGATCAAGGAAGCCCGGTATTTGCACCAGGCGCGCAAACAGGTTGATAAGCCCGTTCCGGCCCCGCAGGATGACCCGTCGGTCCTATATTCCAAGGTGTTCAAGGTGGACGTACGTGCCATTGGACAAGCTCTGAAGGAATTCGATCGTACCAACCTCGATTCTGACATCTCGAGTGACGACGTCAATGATTCGTCTCTGGATTTCGGTAATAACGCTTCGGGTGGTCCCCAGGTCCCGACTAATTATGTGACGACAGTCCCCGGTCTCCTCACAACGCATAACCTGTTGAGGCGGTATTTTGCGGCAGCCGGCGCCAACCTGAATGAAGCCGGCAATATCCTCGGCTTCAACGACCGCCTCGGACAGATCATTGTGCGGGCGACAGCACAGGATTTGGAAATCATTCAGGGAGCAATCGAGACCCTGAATCAGGTCCCGCCGCAAGTGCTCATTGAGACCAAATTTGTCGAATTGTCGCAGGAGGACAGCCGCGGTTTTGGTGTTAACTTGTTTCTGGGCAGCACATTGACGAATAACGCCGCCAGTGGATCGCAGGGAGGGACTGCTCCGTCGTTTCAAGGTCCAGGCGCGACCGCCAATCCCAGCGGAATGTTCCCAGCATCAGGCATCCCCACGCCCGGCACGACAACTTCCACCCCAGGCCGCGGCGCCAATGCCTCCTCGGCGTCGAATAACCTTATAGCCAGCGGGCTGCGCAACACCAACGGATTGGGCATGCAAGAGATGCTTGTAAAGAATTGGATCGGCATTCTGCCGGACCCTCAATTTCGCCTGGTCATAAATGCCATCGAGCATCAGACCGGCGCGGATATTCTGTCCGCTCCCGGGGTCACAACTCTGAGCGGCCGGCAGACGCACATCAGTTCCACGAACGCGAGCGGGGATGGGCCTTCACTCAATGTTCTTGCCAAGGTCAGCGCGGACGGATACTCCATTCACATTACGGCAATGCCGAGTATCAAGGCGGGCAGCCAGATCTGGCATGCCAGCGCTCGCCAGAACATTTGGGACGGCCAAACACTGGTGATTGGCGAAGTGATTACCAACCAACCCCCTGGAGTAAACAAGGTACGGGTAGTTTTCGTCACCGTGACAATAATTGATCCGGCGGGCAACCGCGTGCATACCGACGCGGATATGCCGTTCGCAAAGTCGTCGGCGCCGCCGCAATGAGCGCGTTTGAGAGAGGTGAAGGGGCAGCGATCGCCACTTGAATATCTGGCGCGAATCAGGCATCTTTTCTGCATGTCAATTATGACCATCGAATTGGACTCAGATGCCGTGAAGAAGCTTGAATCGGCCAGATTGAGTCCACGGGAGACTTACTCGGATGTCGTCCGACGCGCTGAATTTCCGCTGAAACCTTCGCTGGCGCGCGACTTGCTGGAGGATTTCAAATTGCGCGCCGGTTCATCACCCTTGACAGAAGAAGCTCTGGATCACCTGTCCGAAGCCCAGGCCAATCCATCCCGCAGCCCCTCGCATTGGGGGTGAGCATCGATGCTCTTCGATACGACATTTCTAATTGATTACGAGCGGGAGATTAAACGCAATCGGCTTGGCCCCGTTCACTCATTTCTGACGCAGCACGCCAACGCGCCTCTATATGTCAGCACTATTAGTGTGGGCGAGTTTGCGGAAGGATTCAGCGCGGATCAAGAGGAGGATTGCTGGATGTGTTTGCGTCGCTACAGCATCCTGGGCATCGACCGTGAAATTGCCTGGCGTGCGGGCCAACTTTCCCGACAACTGCGGGCCGGAGGCCAAACCATGGGCGATAACGATTTTTGGATCGCGGCGACGGCCTTGCATCATGGATTGGCGGTTGTCACAGCAAATATCCAGCACTTTCAACGAATTGGCGGCTAGAGGTAATTTCGTATTGAATCACGGCGCGGGAACGAACGGCAGCTCCACAATCCTCGCGGGAATTGCACCGGCGGGCGTCTGCACGAGCAGGGGGGCGCCCGGTTGTCCGGCTTCGCGCCGGATGTAGCCCAGGGCAATCACGGCTTGCAATGCGGGCGAGCGCACCGTGCTGGTGATGTAGCCGGCTTCCTTGTCCCCGGAGAAAATTTTCGCGCCTTTGGCCGGCAATTCGCTCATGTCGCCGTCCAGGCGCAAGCCGCGCAACGACTTGGCCACCTGCCCGTAAGTCCGAATGCGCGCGATCACTTCCTGCCCGATATAACAGCCTTTCGAGTAACTGATGGCGCGCGCGTCCAGCGCTTCCGGCGCGAGGTTCGTCTCGTCCATGTCCGCGCCGAAACGGGGCGCGCCCGCCTCGATTCGCGCCGTTTCCAGAGCCTGCCATCCGCACCACCGCGCGCCAGCCGCCAGCAATTGCGCGGACGTCTCCCGCAGGGCGGCGGCGGGAACGAAAATGTCGAAACCCGGCCGGCCGGCGCGCGCCTGATGGGTCACATATATTTCTCCGGGGGCGGCGATGGGCGCTTTGGCCGCGGCCATCGCTTCCCGCGGCGCGTCCAGGCCCGGCGCCCAACGGGCAAGCAGCGCCGCCGCCTCAAGCCCTTGCACACTCAGAAGCCCGTAGTCCGGGGCGACATCGATGACTTGCGCATCGTCGGCGATGATGAATTTTCCCAGGCGCCGCGCCACCCGCTCGGAGAGGCCCGGCTCGAAATCGAGCAACATTTCATTTTCGAGACGGTAAATGTTGAGGTCGCTCTCCATTTTGCCCTTGGCGGAAACCAGCGCGGCGTAACAGCCCTCGCCCGGTTTCAAGTCCTTCACATTATTGGTGACCTGGCCGTTAAGAAATTTTTGGGCGTCAGCCCCCGTGAGGCACAAGCGCCCGCGAAAACTCAAATCCAGTATCGCCGCCCCTTCGCGCAGAGTCCGGTATTCGGCCAGCCAATCGCCATAATGCGCCGCCGCCTCCTGGCCGTTGATGTCAATGAAAGTGGCCCCGGCGGCTCGATGTAATTCATGCAAGGGAAGCGGAGTCATAAACTCGCCGCCAATCTACAAAAAACCGAATGACATTGCAAATCCGCGGCTCATGCGCGTTAATCGGGGGGCAACGATGAAATCAATGACCGGATACGGACGGGGCGAAACCTCGCAACGCGGCTTTAAAGTCACGGTGGAGCTCAGTTCCGTCAACCGCAAACAGACCGAAATCGCCGTCAATTTGCCCCGCGAATTGGAGGTCTTGGAAGCGCAAATTCGCGACGAGATCAACCGCCGCGTGGCGCGCGGACGGCTGACGGTGCGGCTTTCGGTCCACGCCGCCAAGGGCGCCGCCCATATGCGAATCGACGGCGCGCTGGCCAGGACCTACGCCAGGGAATTGCGCGCCCTTGCCAAGTCCCTGCGTTTGCCCGACCCCGTCACTCTGGACATGCTGGCGCGCGCCCCCGGCGTGCTGCGGCCGGAAGAGGAGATGACCGAGGCGGTGGACCTTTGGCCGGCGGCGAAAAAGGCGCTGGACGCCGCCCTGGACGTTCTGCTGCAAATGAGAAAGCGCGAGGGCGGGTTTTTGGCGCGGGATTTGAAGGCGCGCGTCGCGGTCCTGCGGGCCGGCGTGGCGCGGGTGCGGGATCTGGCGCCCAAAGTGGCCGAGCGCTACCGCGAACAATTGCTGGCCCGGATCAAGGCGGCCGGCCTGGAGGCGCCGGGCCTGGACGATGAGCGGCTTGTCAAGGAGATATTTTATTTCGCCGACCGC
>Ga0224555_1000084_pt1 | contig 118424 bp, 82 predicted proteins | sample 714S23034metaG_FD_180687 | JGI IMG/M metagenome (GOLD analysis project Ga0224555, IMG submission 180687) | Peat soil microbial communities from Stordalen Mire, Sweden - 717 S2 30-34 | ecosystem: Environmental > Terrestrial > Soil > Wetlands > Peat | place: Sweden: Norrbotten County, Stordalen... | reverse complement strand
GAAGCTGGCTACGACGACGAGGGAGACTGGACTTCGCATGCGGACCTGGGGAGTTGATCGAAAGAGCAATACCAGATTATCGGACACAGGCCCAGGAAAAAAGTAGCGATCAGGGTACGGGGGCCAGAAAATCGCCAAGGGCGCCTATCGGCAGCGAATGGTGTCGAGCCGGCATTGAGCGCATTGTGGCCCTCCTATAGCATCCAGTTACCCCTCGCACGGCGAACGAGCGGATTCCCGCGTAACCGGGATTTTCATTTCGATCGGGCGAGGGCGGGAGTACAATTCCTCGAAATCAAAACCAGCAGCGATTCAGCAGTTGAATTCTTCCGGGAGGAATGTGTTTATGGCCGAAGCTGTTGCCCAACCTGACGCCACAGTGCAGCCGCTCAACGAGGTGCAGCGAATTGTCGATACGTTTGGCGCGCCATCCAGGCTGGCAAAGGATATCGTGCGCAGTGCAGCCTGGTGGGGTCCATTCATCGTTCTCATCCTCGTCAGTACCGCGTTTTCCTTCACCGTGGGTAAAAAGGTCGGATGGACCGCTGTCTACGACAATGCCATTAACCAGAATCCAAAGATGAAGCAAATGATCGAAAACCTGCCCGCCGAACAACAGGCCATCGCGCGGCAAAAGGGAATCGCGCGGCAACCGGACACCGCCTATGCCGCCCCGGTTTTCTCGCTCGCCTTCACCGCGATTTTCGCCCTGCTCATCTGGCCCACGATCAACTTTGGGTTTGGGGGTACTGCGAAGTACTCGAGGATTTTTGCGGTTCTCATGTACTCGAATCTCATCGGCTATGGGGTGAAGTTCCTGCTGGCGATTATTGCCATTTTTGCCGGCCTCTCGCCGGAGAGCTTCAACTTCAACAATCCCGTCGGCACGAATATCGGATATTACCTCGTGGGGAATTCGCCGCTCTGGCTTGTGACCATGGGGGCCTTCATCGATCTCTTTGGCATCTGGTCTCTCGTCGTCTGTTCCATCGGATGCGGAGTCGTGGCTCGCGTCAAAACCAGCTCGGCCGCCATTGCAGTCTTTGGCTGGTTCGTACTGTTCATGCTGGGCATCACCGGACTGGTAGCCGCTTTCAGCTAGTCCAGGAGGATCAAACCCGCGAAAACCAAAGGCCCGCCGCAACGGCGGGCCTTGCTGTTTGCGGCTGAAGTCGAGTCCTACTCCTCTTCTTCTTCTCCCGTCGGCTTCTTCGCGTTGGCGATGATCTTGTCCGCGATCAGCTGCGGCACGATGTCGTAGTGATTCATCTCCATATGGAAGCTCCCGCGGCCCTGTGTCATGGCGGTGAGGCTCTGCCCGTACGTCAGCATCTCCGCCATCGGCACTTCAGCGCGGACAACGGTGTGGGCTCCAAGGCCGTCCATGCCCTGGACGCGACCGCGGCGCTGGTTGAGGTCGCCCATCAGCGTGCCCGCGAACTCCTGCGGCGCCTCGATCTCGACGCTCATGATCGGCTCCAGCAGCGTGGGCTTCGCCTGCTCCATGCATTTGCGGAAGGCGATGCGGCCGGCCATCTTGAACGACAGTTCGTTGGAGTCGACGTCGTGGTAGCTGCCGTCGTAGAGGATCACTTTGAAGTCGACGACGGGATACCCGGCGAGGAACCCGCGCGCGGCTGATTCCTGAATGCCCTTCTCGACAGCGGGAATAAAGTTGCGCGGAATCGAGCCACCGAAGACGTCGTTGACGAACTCGAATCCGCCGCCGCGGGCCAAAGGCTCCATTTTGATTTTGCAGTCGCCGTACTGCCCGTGGCCGCCGGTTTGCTTCTTGTGGCGTCCCTGCGCGTCGGCGCGGCCCCGGATCGTCTCCCGGTAAGGCACGCGCGGCGCTTTCAGAGTCACCTCGGTGTGATAGCGCTTGCGCAGCTTGCTGACGAGGGCTTCGATGTGGGGCTGGCCCGCGGCTGCGATGAGGAATTCGTTGGTCTGCTGGTCGCGGAAGAAGCGCAACATCAGGTCCTCTTCCATGAGCTTGTGGACGGCGGGCGCGAGCTTGTCCTCGTCGGCGCGCGACTTGGGCTCGATGGCCCAGGTCATCGCTGGCTCGGGCATTGTCACCGGCTCGAAGAACATCTCCGAGCTCTTGTCGCCGAGCGTGTCGCCGGTGAGCGTCTCGCGCAGCTTGGCGACCGCGCCGATGTCGCCCGCGTGCAGCTCGCCGACCGCGACCGCATTACGGCCCTGCATGATCGAGAGGTGCGAAAACTTCTCGGCCGTGCGGCGCGAGTAGTTCTGCGCAGGCCCCTCGTTCTTCAGCACACCGGAGAATACCTTAAAGAAGCTGATGCGCCCGGCGAACGGATCGGTCATGGTTTTGAAAACGTAGAGCGAGAGCGGCTCCTTGTCGTCCACTTTGCGCATGACGATTTCCGGGGACTGGCCTTCAGCGGTCGCAGCGGCACCATTGCCTCCGCCATTGGCGGCTGCGGCGACCGTGTGGAGCACCGCCCGAGCCGCAACCGGCTCGCGCTCGATCGGCGCCGGCGCGTACACCTTCAGGAAATCCAGCAGATGGTCAGTAGCAACGTTGGCCAAACCGCTCGCGTAGAGGACGGGGAAGATGCGGTCTTCGCGAATCGCCTCATGCAGCGCGCTGATCAGGTGCTGCTCCGGGATCGTGCCCTCGCGGAAGTATTCCTCCATCAGTTCGTCTTTGCCTTCCGCCACCAGTTCCACCAGCGTCTCGTGCGCGCGCTGCGCCGGCTCTTTCAGCGACGCGGGAATCTCGCCGATCTTGCCGTGCCCGTCGCCGCCCGGAGTGTAGAAGAACGCCTCCATGGTGACGAGGTCGATCACGCCCTCAAAACCTTTTCCATCCGCAATGGGCAGCTGCACCGGAACGCACTGGCGGCCAAAGCGCTCGGCGAGCGCGGTCAGCGTCGATTCCGCGGATGCGGCGGCGCGGGGATGGTCCATCTGATTGATGACCACAGCGCGCGGCAGATTGAATTCCTCGGCGTATTTCCAGACGCGTTCGGTCATGGGCTCGACGCCGGTGACGGCATTCACGGTCACCAGCGCCGCCTCGACGGGCGCCATGGCGGCACGCGCCTCGTGCACAAACATATGAAAGCCGGGAGTATCGATAAAGTTGACCTTCACGCCATTCCACTCGGCGAAGGCCACAGCGTTCTGCATCGTGGTGCCGCGGGCGACGTCTTCTTCGTCATAGGCGGTCACGGCCGATCCGTCGTCCACACGGCCGAGGGTGGGGGTCATTTTGGCGGCATGCAGCAGCGCGGAGACGAGCGTGGTCTTGCCGCTGTGCGCATGCCCTACTACAGCTACGTTGCGGATCTCACTTCCCTGGTAGGTTTTCATGGACGGCTCCTTAGGAGACAAATTTGGGAGACACAGAATGGTTGCGACTCGAGGCCGCGGTTGCGTTGCCTGGCAAAAACAGGCAAGTAGAAATCAATTCCCGTGTGAGGACTGTGACGGCGGATACAAGCTCGAGAATCGCAGGGATTTCCGGAAGGCGTCGTGGGTGGCGTCTGATCGGAGGCGGGATTTGCTCCGGCGCGCGGTGGATGCGTGCCGGAACGGGCGGATCTTCGATCCTCGTCCGGCATACAAAGAGCGTTCCTGAGGAGGGGGATTTCGGAGTCCGATGGATCCCGCGTTCACAGGAACAGGGATGGTAGCACAGGGAGGGGAAGGGTGTCGGCGGCAGCAATTTGCCTCGGCGAGGGCGGAACAAACAGGCTCCCCGCGGTGTCTGCAAAAGTAAACGTCTTAGTATGGAAAACAAGGGCTGGCGGGCGTCGCGGGGAGCGCATCCCATAACAAAGTGAGTCGCAATTTCAACTGGATCTGGTATCTCGGCGCCGCGGTTTGGTTCCTGAATGCGGCGCTGGCGATGTACCATGGCAAGCTGCGCCTGGGGCTCGCCAACGCGGCCATCTCCGCGGTGTTCCTGGCAGCGGGAGTTTTCTTCGGGAAACAGACGAAGCGCTCCGGCGGCAACGGCCGCCGTCCCCTGAAATAAAGAGGCGGAGCCGGACCGTTCGACCCCGGATTACTGTGTAGCCACGCCGCTAGACGACCGCCCCCGCAACCGCGGCTGGGTGCGCTACTTCCTGCTCCGCCACCGTCACACACTCTTCCAGAATGTCAAGCGCGACCGCCGCCTCGTGCTCGTTCACGATAAGCGGCGGGGCAAGGCGAATCGAGTTTTCCCCACAGCCCAGGATGAGCAGTCCGCGCTCGAACGCCAGATCGACGATCCGGTCGCGCAGTTGCGGCGCCGGCTCACGCGTGCCCTGGTCCTTCACGATCTCGATGCCGATCATCAGCCCGCGTCCGCGAACATCCCCAATCACCGGATGCCGCGATGGCCACTGCCGCAGGCGCGCAAACATTTTCTCGCCCTGGGCGGCGGCGTTGGCCATGCCTTCGCGCTCGATGATGTCGATGGTGGCGAGCGCGGCGGCAATGCAGACCGGGTTGCCGCCGAACGTGGAAGCGTGCGAGCCTGGCTTCCAGTCCATGATGGCCGCTCGCGTCATGCAGATGCCGAGCGGCATGCCGGAGGCGATGCCTTTCGCCATGCAGACGATGTCCGGCTCAACGCCGGTGTGCTCGATGGCCCACCACTTCCCGGTCCGCCCCGCGCCCGACTGCACCTCGTCGGCCACCAGCAGAATGCCGTACTTGTCGCAGATGCGGCGCAGTTCCTGCATGAAGATCGTCGGCGCCACCACGTAGCCGCCTTCGCCCTGGATGGGCTCGACAAAGATCGCCGCAACCTCCTCCGGAGCGAGCGTGGTGTGGAAGAGCTTTTCTTCGATGTAGCGCGCGCAGCCCAGCGCGAAGGCTTCCTCTTCCTGCGGCCCGCCGCTGCACCCGCGATACGCGTATGGGTAGCGGATATGGGTGACGCCGGGAACCAGGGGCGCAAAGCGGCGCCGTTGCTGCGGCTTCGATGCCGTGAGCGACAGCGCGCCCACGGTGCGCCCGTGAAACGCGCCGAAGAAGGCGATGATGTTCTGGCGTCCGGTGTGGTAGCGGGCAATCTTGAGCGCACACTCGATCGCCTCAGCCCCGGAGTTGCCGTAGTAGAAGCGATGCGGCCCCGGCATAGGCGCAATCCCGGAAAGCCGCTCGGAGAGCGTGATCAGGCCCTCGTAGTAGAAATCGGTGCCCGACATGTGGATCAGTTCGCCGGCCTGCTGCTGAATGGCCGCGACGACCTCGGGGTGACAGTGCCCGGTCGAAACAACAGCGATGCCGGCGGCAAAGTCCAGAAACTCGTTGCCGTCGACGTCTTCCACGCGCAGGCCGCGGCCGCGCTTCGCCACCATGGGGTACGAGCGTGTGTAGCTGGGCGAAATCAGGCGATCGTCGGCCTCAACGATGCGGCGCGCCTCGGGGCCCGGAAGAGCCGTTTTGATTTTAGGGCCGTACTTGTGGAGCATTTCGGTCGCGACGGTCATGGGTCTCTCCTTGCAATTGGGTTGCGGCGGTCGAGCCATCGGCGGACGGCGGGATGACGATGGCGATGCGGGTGAGAGAGGTCATCTTCGCGGACAACACTGAGGCATCAGTGTTGTGGCAGCGATGACTAGTCGCTGCCGAAGAGACTCGGTCGTGTGCGGGTGGGCAGCGTGCGACGGTAGCGGCGGGGAGCCATGGCGCGCACGAAAGTCCCATTCCAGCTATGAGGGCTGAAGATGGCCGGATTGGAAGCGCGTCGCATCGGATTGCCTGGCCTGAGCATAGCATGGGGCTGCGGCGGACGACAGGTTGTTCAGCGGAGGGCGAGCATGCGGAATGGAGTCAGCCTGGCTGCTTTGGCCACAAATTTCCGATCGAAGGTCGCGAATTCCAGGGCGCGCGCGCTGCTCGCCAGGTGCAGGGCATCGGCAAAATCCATACCCGCCGCAAACCAGTCGAGGGCAGATGCAACCTCGACCTCGTCTTCGACCTGAACCGTTGTTATACCCGCCACGGCGCGAAGAAGATTTGCTATCCGCTGTCGCTCGAGGGAGTATGTATCCCGCAAAACCCACTCTGTTTCGAGAAGAACGGTCTTTGTGATCCAGATTCGGTTGTTTCGGATGAGATCGTCGGTTCGCTCGGCCTGACCCCGGTCGTCGCGCACGAGATAACGAACGATGACGTTAGTATCGACCGCGAGCATGGCGATCTCTGACTCCCTTAGCGATAGCCTCTTCCATTTGCTTCAGAGTCTTCCGCGGCCCTGTGTATTTCAGCATCCCAGCCACTTGTTCAACAGTCGTTGGCGGAAACGGCTTCGCCGGCCGAAGCAGCACTCCCTCCGGAGTCTCTTCCACGGTGAACTGCATTCCGGCCTCCCAGTTGCGGCTTCGCCGTACGGACAGGGGCAGCACGACCTGTCCTTTTGACGAAAGCTTTGTGGTTGCCATGAAACTCCTCCGGCAAAATCGGTAAGACGCAGTAAGATTCTAACACCTGCGACTCCCCGCCCTGGATAGCAGCCCCAGAAGCGAAGGCCCCACAAACGGTACCTTCGACATTTGGACTCCCCGCCGCTGGGCGCTGCCGATCCGAGTTCCTCCGTATACTAAAAGTATGTCGATTGTTCGCAACGCTGCCGCGATTGCCAAGGGGATGAGCATCACCTTTCGCGAGATCTTCCAGCCCACCGAGGTCGAGAACTACCCGGACGGCAAGGGTCCCACGCGCGGTGCGGTGCTGCAGGAACGCTTTCGCGGCGCGCACGTTTTGCAGCGCGATGAGAATGGCCTCGAAAAATGCGTCGCCTGCTTCCTCTGTGCCGCCGCCTGCCCTTCGAACTGTATCTATATAGAGGCGGCGGAAAACACAGCCGAGAAGCGCATCTCCAGCGCCGAGCGCTACGCGAAGGTCTACAACATCGACTACAACCGCTGCATCTTCTGTGGTTATTGCGTGGAAGCCTGCCCGACCGACGCGATCACGCACGGCCACGGCTTTGAACTGGCCAGCCTGAACGCAACCAGTCTCGTCATGCGCAAAGAAGACATGCTGGTGACCGCGGTCGGCATGCCGGGCCAGCTGGCGGCCCAGTCGGATTCGGTGAAGTAAGCCGGGATTCCCCACCTGGCGCCCCGCATCGCCTCACCGGTGTCTGTATCCCTGACTCAGGAGCCTCGCATGAATCGAATCGCTCGCCCTGCCGTCCTTCTCTCCTTCCTGCTCGCTGCTCCTCTCCTCGTCACCGCCCAAAACAGCCCCGAGTATGTCTCGCCTGCGCAGGCTGGCCCTCATGGCTCTGCGCCCGGCATGAAAGTGAAACTCCTCAGCGAAAATGCCGGTCAGCGCGATTTCGCCGTTATCTTCAGTCCCGGCGACGATCCCTACGCAGGCCTCACCGAGTTTGCGCAAAAGTACGACGTCAAAAGCGCGCATTTCACCGCTATCGGTGATTTTCGTGACGTAAAGCTCGGCTGGTTCGACATGCAGAAGAAGATGTTCCGCGTGAATCCGGTCAACCAGCGGGTCGAAGTAGGTTCCCTGATAGGCGATATCGCGCTGCTCGACGGCAAGCCTTCGGTGCACATGCATTGCGTCGTAGCCCTCCAGGATGGCACTACGCGCGGCGGTCACATCCTCGAGGCCCATGTTGATCCTCTTCTTGAGGTCTTTGTCACCGTGGATCCGGTACCGCTGGTGAAAAAATATGATCCGGCGACGGGCCTCAACGTGATCCAGCCCGACGCCACGCCATAATCGCCATCGGAAGCCGGATTTGACCGTCGGATGCCCCCGAAGCACCCCTCACCGGTGTGTTATTCGAGAATCGGGCGCCGATTCGTTACCATCAAAGAGACTGAACGCCAGCCCCTTGTGCGGCCCGGCGTTCGCCGCTCCCTCAGGCGGCCCGAAAAAACATGATCAGCCAGCATCCTCTGCGCACCATTCTCGAACAGCGCATCGCCATCATCGACGGCGCGATGGGCACGACCATCCGCACGTACGGAATGAAGGAAGCCGACATCCGCGGCCAGCGCTTTCGCGACGCGAACAAGGACCTGCTGAACAACGGCGACCTCTTCACGCTCACGCAGCCGCAGATGATCGGCGATATCCATCGCCGGTTCCTCGAAGCCGGCGCCGACATTATTGAAACCAACACCTTCGGCGCGACGAGCATTGCGCAGAGCGAGTTCTTCGTCGACGATCCGCGCGAGTTCGGCGGCCGCAAAGATCCCGCCTTCTACGAGAAGATCATCGACGACAAGTTCCTCGGCGACCTCGCCTGGGAGATCAACGAGCAGTCCGCCCGCCAGTGCCGCGAATGGGCCGACCGCATCGCGACCGCAACCGGCCGGCAGCGCTTTGTCGCCGGAGCCGTCGGCCCGCTCACCGTCTCGCTCTCGAACTCGCCCGATGCCGACGATCCCGGCTTCCGCGTCGTCACCTTCGATCAGGTGAAGACTGCCTATAAGCAACAGGTGCGCGCACTTATTGCCGGCGGCTCGGATTTGCTGCTCGTCGAGACCATTTTCGACTCGCTCAACGCCAAGGCCGCGCTCGTCGCGATCCGCGAAGTCTTCGACGAAGACGGCCTCACCGCGAAGCACCAGGAACTCCCCGTCATGATCTCCGCGGCGGTTGGCCGTGGCGGCGAGACCATGATCTCCGCTCAAACCGTCCCCGCCTTCTGGGACGCCGTCGAGCATATCCAGCCTTTTTCCGTCGGCCTGAACTGCTCGCTTGGTCCGGACCTGATGTATCCATTTCTCGAAGAGCTGTCGGAGAAGGCCGACGTCGCCATCTCGGCCTATCCCAATGCGGGCCTGCCCAATCCTCTGTCGCCGACCGGATTCGATTTCGGACCCGGCGACATGGCAAAGTATCTCGGCGACTTCGCGCGCGGCGGCCTTATCAACATCGCCGGCGGCTGTTGCGGCAACACGCCGGAGCACATCGCCGCCATCGCAAAGGCGCTCGAAAACCAGCAACCGCGCCCCTTCGGCCATCACACCAACGGCCACCAGAGCGCCGCTACTGCCGTCGTCGAAATCGAAACGCCCGCGGCCGCCGTCGACTTCCTCCCGCTCCGCCTCTCCGGATCCCGCCCCTTCACCCAGCAGCAAAACGTCTTCATCATGATTGGCGAGCGCACCAACGTCGCCGGTTCGCCAAAATTCGCGAAGTTCATCAAGGAAGGGAAGTACGAAGAAGCTGTCTCCATCGCGCGCCAGCAGGTGGAGAACGGCGCCAACGTCATCGACATCTGCATGGACGAGGGCATGATCGATGGCGTCGCCGCGATGTCGCGCTTCCTGCAGTTGCTGGGCAGCGAGCCCGAAGTGGCCGCGGTCCCCTTCATGGTCGACTCGTCGAAGTGGGAAGTGATCGAGGCCGGCCTGAAATGCATGCAGGGGAAAGGCATCGTCAACTCCATCTCGCTCAAGGAAGGCGAGGCGAAGTTCCGCGAGCATGCGGCGAAGGTGCTGAAATACGGCGCGGCTGTCGTCGTGATGGCCTTCGACGAGCAGGGCCAGGCCGCGACCCTCGAAGATCGCATCCGTGTGTGCGAGCGCGCTTACCGCATCCTCGTCGACGAGGTGGGCTTCCCAGCCGAGGACATCATCTTCGACCCCAACATCCTCACCGTCGCCACCGGCATGGAGGAGCACAACAACTACGCGGTCGACTTCATCCGCGCCGCCAAATGGATCAAGGAGAACCTTCCGCACGCGAAGGTGAGCGGCGGCGTCTCGAACATCTCCTTCAGCTTCCGCGGCAACAACAAGGTCCGCGAGGCGATGCACGCGGCGTTTCTCTATCACGCCATCGCCGCCGGCCTCGACATGGGCATCGTCAACGCAGGCCAGCTCGAAATCTACGAGGAGATCGACCCGGAGCTCAAGACGCTCGTCGAGGATGTGCTGCTCAACCGCCGTCCCGATGCCACCGAGCGGCTCGTCAACTTTGGTGAGCAGCTCAAGTCCAGCGGTACCGATACCACCGCGACGGAAAAGCAGACGGAGGAGTGGCGCCATGGCACCGTCGAGCAGCGGCTTTCCCACGCGCTGGTCAGGGGTATCGACACCTATATTGATACCGACACCGAAGAAGCCCGCCAGAAACTCGGCCGTCCCCTGGCCGTCATCGAGGGGCCGCTGATGGACGGCATGGGCGTGGTCGGCGATCTCTTCGGCGCAGGCAAGATGTTCCTGCCTCAGGTGGTCAAGTCAGCGCGCGTCATGAAGAAGGCCGTCGCGTACCTGACTCCGTTCATGGAAGCGGAGAAGGCAGCAATGGTCGCGGCCGGGCAGGAAGTCAAAGCCCAGGGAAAGATCGTTCTCGCTACCGTCAAGGGCGACGTGCACGACATCGGCAAAAACATCGTCGGCGTCGTGCTGGCCTGCAACAACTACGAAGTCATCGACATGGGCGTGATGGTGCCCGCGGAGAAAATCCTCGAGCGCGCGAAGGCCGAAAAGGCGGACGTGATCGGTCTCAGCGGTCTCATCACCCCGTCGCTCGATGAAATGGTCCACGTGGCGCGCGAGATGGAGCGCCTCGAGTTCAAGCTGCCTCTGCTGATCGGCGGCGCGACCACGAGCCGCGCGCACACGGCCATCAAAATTGCCCCCCACTACAGCGAGCCGGTCGTCCACGTGCTCGACGCCAGCCGCGCTGTGCCGGTGACAACGAGCTTGCTCAGCGACGAGAACAAGCCCGCCTTCGTCACGCAGCTCAGGCTGGACTATGCCGCGGTGCGCAAAGCGCACGCAACGCCGAAGCAGCCGATGGTCTCGCTCTCTGAAGCTCGCGCCCGCAGGACGCCGATCGAGTGGAAGGCGGAAGACATCGCGACGCCCTCGTTCACCGGCGTCCGCGTCCTCGATAACTTCCCGCTCGCGGAGCTGCGCAGCTATATCGACTGGAGCCCCTTCTTCCACACGTGGGAGATGAAGGGCGTTTACCCGCGTATTCTCGACGACGAGAGACAGGGCGCGCAGGCGCGCCAGCTCTTCGCCGAAGCGCAGACACTGCTCGACCGTATCATCGACGAAAACCTCCTCACCGCGCGTGCCGTCTACGGGCTCTTCCCTGCCAATGCGGTCGGCGACGATGTGGAGCTCTACACCGATGACAGTCGCGCAACCGTTCAGACGAAGTTCTATTTCCTGCGCCAGCAGGCCAATCGCGAAGGCAGCGAGCCGTGCCGGTCGCTGGTGGATTTCATCGCGCCGAAAGAGACCGGCCTCAACGACAGCATCGGCGCCTTCGCGGTCACCAGCGGCATCGGCCTGAAGGAACTCGTCGAGAAATTCAAAGCGCAAAACGACGACTACAACGCCATCATGGCCGAAGCGCTCGCCGATCGCCTCGCCGAGGCCTTCGCCGAGTGTCTGCACAAGCGGGTTCGCCAGGAATGGGGCTACGGCTGCTCGGAGCATCTCGGCAGCGACGATCTGATTGCGGAAAAATATCGCGGCATCCGGCCGGCGCCGGGCTATCCCGCGTGCCCCGACCACACCGAGAAGGGCACCATCTGGCGGCTGCTCGACGTCGAAGCGAAGACCGGCATTCAACTCACCGAGTCATTCGCAATGTGGCCCGGATCGAGCGTGAGCGGCTTCTACTTCGCGCATCCTCAGTCGCGCTACTTCGCCGTGGGCAAGATCGATCGCGACCAGGTGGTCGACTATGCCGAGCGCAAGGGCATGAGCATCACCGAAGTGGAGCGTTGGCTCGGCCCGAATCTCGGATACGATCCCCCGCAGACCGGAAGATAAAGCACGCGAGACCCGTTCCCCGCGTCTCCGTGAATGAGTTAGCGTCTTGCTTTAAGGCTGAGCAGAGAACGCCGAGCCGTGAAGGTCAAAGATTGACAGGACCTTCCCGGCGCGTTGCGGGTCGGTGGACCAGGTGTGGGATACGGCGGTGATGAACTGCTCGCCGGTGGTCGCGTTGAGGGCGGCTTTGTAATCCGGATAAGTGTTGCCCAGGCGCTGCAACAGCGCCATACGCGCCTTGAAGCACGACGCCCAGTCGGCAAAACCAACCCAGTTGGCCTGCACCGTGATCCAGGCGCCGTTGAGGAATTCGCGTGTAGGCAGCATGAGGGTGCTGCTGCCGTCGAGCGGAGGATGCGACTGCTTCTGGCCGAAGAGGTTGTTGCCCTGTGCGGCGAGGTGAGATTGTCCCCAGGCGGACTCGAGCGCGGCCTCGCACGCAGCGTATTCAGGGAAGATGTGGTCGGCGGCGCGGGCCGCGGTCGCGGCTTTCACGAGAAACTGATCCTGTGGAGACGGCATGGCGGTTCTCCTTGCTGTAGCGCAGACCGGACGAAAAGTTCGAACCCACTGCTCATGTTCGCTGAGCTTAATGCACCCGCTGGCCGTCGACACCAAAAACACAAGCCGCCAGGTGGCAATACGTTACAAGGGTCCGCGCCAGAGTAGCAATGACGATCATAATTCCCGGCGAAAAACCAGGAACCGTTACCCAGCCTTTTTTAGCGCTGCCGGTTTCTTCGCCTTCTTTGCCGGCGAAGGAGCGGGCGCCGATTTCGTCCTCACCTCGCGCATCGGCTTTTCGTGGAGCAGCAGCTCCACAGACCGCATCTGCGTGTTGTCGTAGAACCAGCGCTGCACCGCGTTGTCTTCGAGCAGGTTCAGCAGGCCCAGGATGCACATGCCCTGGTGGTGCGCCATCCACTCGCGCACCGCCTCGGGCTTGCTGCCGGTAAAATCAATGGCTTCGTAAAAGCCGTACGCCCCGGTGTATCCATCGGCTGCCATGCGGCGCAGGTTCCGGATCGATGCCGCCGGTTCCACGTTGAGCGCAAGGAAGGTCGAATACGGCGAGATCACCGGGCCCGCCGTCGCGTCCCATTTGAGCGCGATTTGCGGGATGCCATACGCCTGGTAGTGGTAGTGTCCCTGGTCGGTCTTCGCCGCGTAGCCTGATTCTGAAATCCCCCAGTAGGGCAGGTTGTGCGCCCTCGCGAACGAGCGCTGGATCTCCACCGCTCCAAGCAGCGACTTCGACAGCAGCGTGTCGGGATAGCTGCGCATCCACAGCGCCGGCATCAGGTACTCGAACATCGTGCCGGTCCAGGAGAGCAGCACCGAGCAGCCGTACGCCTGCGTGTGAACCCGCGACATCTTGAACCAGCCCTGCTGCGAAAGCTCCCCGCGCGCGACGGCGATAAACGTCGCGATGCGCGCCTCCGACGCGAGCATGTCGTAGCACGCCCAGTGGATCTTGCCCGTCGAGAACTCGTAGCCGATCGAGAGCAGCAGCCGGTCCTTGTTCACAAGGAACGCAAAGTCCGTTTCGTCGGCAAGGCGCCCCGCTTCGCTGGAGACGTGGTTGAGACTCTCCACCAGCGCGCGAAGACGTTGTGCCGCCGCGGCGACATCCATTCGCAGGCGTTCGATGAGCGCAGCGGTCTCGGCAGACTCCGGCAGGGGCTGCGGCCCGCCGAGGCGCTGCGCGAGGGCTTCGGCGAGCGCCGGAGCCTCTCCCAGAGGCGGCATCAGCGCGGCCTCGGCGTCGATCACCAGGGCGCGAAAAATGCCATCGCCGGCCAGGCGCTCGTTCACGATGCTGCGAATCGAAGCATAGACCGGATTGCGCCACGGCACGTACTCCCGGACCAGCGCGGCGACAGCCTCGATGCGCGCGCGCACTTCGTTGGACCAGTAGAGTACCTCGTCGAGCGAAGGCCGGGTGTACGGCGGCAGATTCTCAAACGCCGCAAGGGTTTCCGGCGCCAGAACCCACGCGAGCCACTCGTCCGGCGTCGCTTTGCCGCCTGGAACGCCGAGTTGTACCAGCGGCTCCGGCAGGTTCTTCAGCGACTTCAGCAGATGCAGATGCGTCGCGAGACCCGCGAACAGGCGCGATTCAAGCAGAGGGCGCTTCAGCAGGGCCGGCGTCCCCATCTGGAGCGTGTAGAGCGATGCGACGAAGTTTCCGCTGTCGACTGAAGACACGGTGATCGGCTCCAGTGGCTTCAGCGTGTCGGTGGCGTACCAGTTATAAAGGTGCCCGCGATGCAGAGGCAGCTTCGCCATCGTCGTATAGCTGCGATGCATCAGGTCGGCGAATTCCGGTGCGGTCAAAAGGCCAAATTCGCAGGCCGCCTGGCGCGCATTGAAGAGCAGGCCGAGATTCGTCGGCGAGACACGCGCCGCTTCAAAGAGGCCGTCTTCCTCCACATTGTCGGGGATCAGGTAATTATGGCGCTCGCCGCCGAATTCGTGGAAGAAGCGCCACACGCGCAACGAGTACTCGCGCAGGAACAGATCGTCTTCCTGATTGAGCTGCTGGCGCGGCTCGCGCGGAGGCCGGTTCAGCCAGCGAGTGATGTCGTTCTCAAAGCCCCACAGAAGCAGGATGGGTACAGCGGGAATGAGCGCAACCGGATGGAAAATGGCGACCACGGCTGCGATGAGCACGGCTACCAGCGGTGTGAAGGCGAGATAGCGGTCGACGGCCGAGGAGCGGCGCTGCGACGATTCGGCTTCCGCGGCGGTTTCCCATTCCAGCAGGCGCTGCCCGGTGACCATGCGGCGCACCATCGCGCGGATGATGGCGTCGATGGCCATCATGGTCTGGTGCGGCAGGAACGCGAGCGTCAGCAGAGTAATGACGAGCGACTGCTGGAATCCGCCAACGACGTCCTGCGCTGCGCCCTCCTGCTCGCTGAACATCGACCGGCCCAGTCCGAAGATGAGCTGGACAAAAACCGGAATGAACAGGATGAAGAGGGTGACCAGGGTCCAGTAGATCGCGCCGCCCGGCAGGCCAAGCCACCCGGCAACCAGCAGGATCATCGTGGCCGGCTCGACGAGCGATCGGCGCAGGTTATCGAGGATCTTCCAGCGCGAGATCGTCGAGATGGGGTTGCGCACGTAGTGGCCGGTCTCGTCCGGTACCCGCGTGAACAGCCACTGCACGATCTGCCAGTCGCCGCGCACCCAGCGGTGCTTGCGGCGCGTGTAGGCATTGTAGTGCGAAGGGTAGTCGTCGATGATTTCGACATCCGTGGCGAGGCCGACGCGCGCGTACGCCCCTTCGATCAGGTCGTGGCTCAGCAGGGCATTGCGAGGGAACCGCTTCTCCAGCACCGCGTGCAGGGTGGCAACTTCGTAGATGCCTTTGCCGGTGAAGCTGCCCTCGGCGTAGAGATCCTGATAGACGTCGGAGATGGCGCGCGTGTAGATGTCGAAGCCCGTCTGGCCCGAGTAAATGTTCGCCATGCGCGACTGCGAGGCAGAGTGTACGCTGACGCCGACGCGCGGCTGCAGAATTCCGTATCCCTCGGTGACGATGCGGCGCTCGGGATCGATGATGGCGCGGTTGAGCGGGTGCATCATCGCGCCCACCATGGCGTGCGCCGTGCCCCGCGGCAGCTGCGTGTCGGAATCGAGCGTGATGATGTAGTGCACTTTGCCCAGGATGCTGGTGTCGCCGGCCTTCACCGGGAAGGCGTCGAAGTGGCCCGTGAGCAGGTTGTTCAGGTCGAGCAGCTTGCCGCGTTTGCGCTCCCAACCCATCCACACGCCCTGGCGCGCGTTGAAGATGCGGTGCCGGTGCAGCAGCAGGAAGCGGCCGAATTTCTTCCGGACCTTGTAGCGATCGTTCAGCTCATTGATCAGCCGCACCGCGAGGATGACCAGAGGATCGATATCCTTTTCGCGCGGGCGACTCACAGAGTCGGGCAGATCCGTGAGCAGCGCGAAGTGCAGATTGGGATCGGGATTGGCCAGGCAGCGGACCTCGAGATCCTGCACCAGGTCGCGAACCTGATTCTCATGCAGAAGCAGCGTCGGAATCGCCACCATCGTCGTGTAGTCGGCGGGAATGCCGTCCGTCAGGTCGATCTTCGGCAACGGCAACGGGCGAAACACCGACGAGATCGTGTTGTTGACCAGGTCTACCGCGCCCTGCGTCGCCGGAATGAGCAACAGCAGGAAGGCAAACGTGAGCCCGCCGAAAATCGAGTAATTCGGGATCAGCGGCAGCAGCACGGCCGCAATCAAAATGACAGTGAGGACCTCGATGCCGCCGATATAAAAATCGTCCGAGGAGCGGCGCAGCGTGTCGCGAATGCGGTCGATGATGCGCGGATGGTACCCAATCTTCGGCTTCAGTTCCTCAAAACCACGGTCGATGAGGTAGTAGCCAACATGGGCGCGGCGCAGATAGATGCGCCCATCCGTCACCGGTTCCTCTTTCGCGGCAGCAGCCAGGTTGATCGCGCGGCGCGCAACTTCGGTCTCGGTGCATTCGGAAAGGCGAGCGATGCGCGAGACCTGTTTGCGATAGACCTCGCGGCTGTCGAAGTCCATCTGCGCATACGCCCCGGCGGGATCTTCGCGCAGCACCGCATCGAAGACCACCAGCGGCTCCATCACGAAGAACCAGTCGACGTAGGCAATCTCCCGCAGAGACTGAATCCGCGCGGTCAGCAGCTTGGCAAACGCCGCATCGCCCGCCTCGCCCTCGAAGTGAGGAGCACCATTGCTGAACGAGAGAGCCTTCAGACGCGCCGTGGCCTGATCGAGAATCGATTCCAGCAGACAGAAACGCAGCGCCACCGGCAGAACCCACAGCTCCTCCAGCAGCAGAGCCTCGGCGCGCTGCAGTTCGTCCAGGTAAATCCGCAGGGCATCGGCGTTCCACACCGAGCCGCTGGCGGCAAGGTAAGCCGACGCAACAGTGATGGCGCGAGGCTCGTCCTGGTGATCGTCCGTCACCGCGTGCGGCAGACGGCGCAGCTTGCGGCGAATCGTGCGCAGCTCGTCGAGCACCGAGCGCGCCATGCGCGGATTTTCGCGAATTTCCAGCAGCGGCTCAGGCCCAGGCCAGCCCTCCCTGGGCAGCGAATCGAGATCCTGAAAGAGCGTCTCCAGACGCCGGCGGACGGCCTCCACACGCTGGTCGAAGGCGCCGAGGTCCCTGGAGCCATGGACGGTGCCCCAGCGATGCGTGTCTTCGCGGGCCGCGGCGCGGAGCTGATCCGGCACCAAACCCGCGTCCCGCAAACGCTGCTCGTTGATCATCGTCACCTGACCCGTCATACACACTACTCCACCAGGCGTTAGCGATAGCTCGCTGCCTGCATCTCAAACATCGCTGCGTACTGCCCGCCCAGCGCCATCAGCTGCTGATGGGTTCCTTCTTCCACAAGCCGCCCGCCCGACAGTACTACGATGCGATCCGCCATGCGCACCGTTGAGAAGCGGTGCGAAATCAGCAGAGCCATTTTTCCAGCGGTCAGCTCGGCGAAGCGCTCGAAGACTTCCAGCTCGCTCTTCGCGTCCAGTGCGGCGGTCGGCTCGTCGAGGATCAGCAGCTGCGCGTCGCGCAGGTAAGCCCGCGCCAGGGCGATCCGCTGCCACTCGCCGCCCGAGAGATCGACGCCGCTCACAAAACGGCGTCCGAGCATCTGATCGTAGCCGTCGGCCAGCTTCTTCACCACTTCGGCGGCCAGGCTCTTTTCCGCAGCCGCGCGAATGTCTTCGTCGCTGTGTGGCACTTCAATGTGGCCGACCCCGATGTTCTCTTTCACCGTCATCTCGTAGCGCATAAAGTCCTGAAAGATGACGCCCATCTCCCGATGCAGGTCCTCGAGGTCGTACTCGCGCAGGTCGACGCCGTCGAGCAGGATCTGACCCTCGGTCGGATCGTAGAGGCGTGTGATCAGCTTGACGACGGTCGTCTTGCCCTGGCCGTTTTCCCCGATCAAAGCGACGCGCTGCCCCGGCTCGATCATGAAGTCGAAGTTCTTCAGCACCCGCCGCTCCGTTCCCGGATAAGCGAACGACACATTGCGGAATTCGAACCCGCGCCGGATCGGCCGGGGTGGGGGCAGAGCATTCGGCCTGGAGCGCACCGTCGGCTGCATGTCAAAGAAGGCGATCAGGTCGGTCAGGAAAAGAGCCTGATCCGCGATGCCCGAGGCGATGGAAAAAACCTGCTGCAGGCTGGAACTCGACTGCTGGATGGCAATGGTGATCAGGGAGAACTGGGCGATGTCGTACTTTCCGTGGACCGCTTCGAAGATGGCGTACACGTAGCCGCCGTAGTAGCCGCAGGTTCCGAGCAGCGACAGCATGCCGCCCCACAGCAGCTTCCTGCGCGAGAGATCCACATTCTCGTCGTAGATCTGCTTCGACAGCGCGCTGAAGCGGTTGGTCAGGTAGTCGCTCAGGTTAAAGAGCTTCAGCTCTTTCGCGGCTTCCTTGCTGCCGCCCACCAGGCGCAGGTAGTCCATGATGCGCTTGATCGGGGTCTGGCGGAAGTTCTTGGCATAGCCAAGGAAGGCAAAGTGGGTTTCCGCCACAAACGAGGGCGCGACGCCCAGCACCAGAAGCAGGAGCAGGATCGGCGAATACCACACCAGCTGTATCGACCAGACCACCGTAGTGATGGTCATCTGGATGAGGCGACCCATCTGCTGGATCATGGCCAGCCGATCGGTGGCCTGGACGCGGGCGCGCTCGAGGCGGTCGTAGAAGTCAGGGTCTTCGTAAGTAGTCAGATCGAGCCGTGCCGCCTGGCGCATCACCCGGACGCTCACATAGTGGGTATAACGGTCCGAGAGCAGGGAATCGGAATAGTCGATGGCACGCGAGAGCGCGCCGGTGATCAGCGCAAAGATCACTTCGGCGGCGACGATCCACCAGAAATGAGTGGGCAGAGGCTGCCGATCGATGGCCTCCTTGACCCCGCCGATGATCAGCGAGGCCGCTTTGCCGATGGCCCACGGCATGAAGGCGACCAGCACCCGCAGAATTAATCCCCATGTAACAACGGCGGGGCCGGACTCCCACAGAATCCGCAGGACCGGCGGCACATTGCGCAGGGCGCGAATCCGATCGCCCCACGCGTTGTGGGTCGCTGAATTACTGTTGCCGCTCATGAGAATCGCAGGAAGAGGTGGAAGAACCGCAATCGCGGCAGACGACGCCGGGGTATTGGCTTGGATGCGGGCGCATCAGGCGTAAGTTGTTACCAATGCTTTTGATAGTACCCTGGCGGGCAGCCTCCGCCGCAGCAGACTGAGCCTCCGGCACGCACGCCACTGCCACGCGCTGGCCGTTTCCGAGGGCGGACACGAGTCCCCGCGATACCGGGGAAAAGGGCCAAATTGCGACCAAATTGGCCAATCATCCGTCCTTATATTTGGGTTGATCCATGGGAGCGGAGCACCCCTTTTCGCGCCGGGCTGCCGGCGGGCCGGAGTCTATCTCCGGTTGCGAAACGGGCCGTCTCAATGCGGTGTTAAACTCCGGATTTGGCGCACATTTTCCGATCGTCGCCTGCTCCCTCAGGCGGCTTCGCTGCTCCCCTCGGAAAAATCCATTTTGAACGTACAAGAACGCTACAAGACTGACACAAATAGATGAGCCCTGAACCTTCTTCTTCGATCGCTCCCCCGGACCGTCAACTGCCTCCGACCACGGATCTCCCCAAACGGCGGCGCCATCGCTGGATCTGGGTGGTCGTGTTGCTGGCCTTTGGCCTCCTGTTCTACTGGGTCTTTTCCTACAGCAAAAAGAATCAGGCCGCGGTGATGAGCGGAGGCGGCGGTGGCCGGCGCGGGGTCATTCCCGGTATGTCGATCCCGGTGGTGCCGGCGACCTCCAAAACCGGCAGTCTCGGCGTTTATCTGGAAGCCATCGGCACCGTCACTCCGGTTTACACGGCTTACATGACCGCCCAGGTCACCGGCGTCGTCACCGCCGTGCACTACCGCGAAGGCCAGTACGTGAAGCAGGGCGATCCGCTCGTGGACATCGACCCGCGTACCTATGCTGCGCAGCTGGCGCAGGCGCAGGGAGCCCTGGAGCGCGATCAGAATCTTTTAGCCGAGGCGCAGATGGATCTGGCGCGCTATCAAACAGCCTGGGCGAAGAACGCCATTCCCCGTCAGACGCTGGAGGACCAGGAAAAGCTCGTCCTGCAGGATCAGGGCACCGTCAAAAACGACGAGGGCAATGTGCAGTACGCCGCCGTGAATCTCGGCTACTGCCACATCGTCTCGCCCATCGCCGGACGCGTCGGCCTGCGCCTTGTCGATCCCGGCAACCTTGTCACCGCCAACTCGACGAATACCCTGGTGGTCGTAACCCAGATCCAGCCCATCACGGTGATCTTTACCGTCGCTGAGGATGACCTCGACCAGGTGCTCGACCAGATGCGGCATGGCAAGCAGCTCAGCGTCGATGCATGGAACCGCGACCGGTCCGCGAAGCTGGCGGGCGGCAAGCTGATGACGGTCGACAACCTGATCGACACCACCACCGGCACCGTGAAGCTGCGGGCGCAGTTCCCCAACTCCAATGGGGCGCTGTTTCCCAATCAGTTTGTGAATACGCGGCTGCTGGTCAACACCCTGGATAACCAGATCATGGTGCCCTCGTCGGCCATCCAGCATAACGGCGACGTCGCCTTCGTGTATCTGATCAAGCCTGGACCCGGCAATCCGAATGCTGCGTCGCCGGCCGGACCCAACCAGCAGGCCAATGGAACCAGGAGCGGCGGCAACGCCAGTCAGGGAGGCGGCAGCCGCAACGCCGGCGGTGGCAGCAGCGGCGGCGCCGGTGGTCCCAGCGGAGGCAACCAGGGCGGCGGGCGCGCGCAGTATCACGTCGAGATGAAAGAGGTGAAGACCGGCATCACCGACAACGGCTGGACCGCGGTCCAGGGAATCCCCTCCGGCACCATGGTGGCCAACAGCAGCTTCGACAAGCTGCAGGATCAGGCCGACATCTCTCTTTCCAACGCCAACATTCCGTCCTCCTCCGACGAGAGCAACGCTCCGTGAGCCCGTCTCGCCCATTCATTCTCCGGCCGGTTGCGACCTCGCTGCTGATGGCCGCGATTCTGCTGGTGGGCATCGTTGCCTATACGCAATTGCCCATGTCGGCTCTGCCTGAAGTCGACTACCCGACCATCCAGGTGCTGACCTTCTATCCGGGAGCCAGCCCCGACGTCACCGCGACCACCATCACCGCGCCCCTCGAACGTCAGTTCGGGGAAATGCAGGGCCTCAGCCAGATGACCTCCACCAGCGCGGCTGGCGTCTCGGTCATCGTCCTGCAGTTCAGCCTCTCGCTCTCCATCGATGTGGCCGAGCAGGAAGTGCAGGAGGCCATCAACGGCGGTGGATCGTTCCTGCCCTCGGATTTGCCCTCCCCGCCCGTCTACAACAAAACCAATCCAGCCGACGCTCCGATCCTGACCATGGCCATCACCTCGGATTCGATGCCGCTGTCGCAGGTCGAAGACCTGGTCGATACACGGCTCGCGCCCAAGATCGCGCAGATCGCCGGCGTCGGCCTGGTGAGCATCATCGGTGGGCAGAAGCCGGCCGTGCGCATTCAGGCTAACCCGGTCAAGCTGGCCTCCTACGGCCTCAACATGGAGGATCTGCGCACGGCGCTCACCAACGCCAGCGTCAACTCCGCCAAAGGCAATTTCGACGGGCCGCGCCAGGATTATCAGATCGATTCCAACGATCAGCTCACCCAGGCCAGCCAGTACAACGACGTGGTGGTCGCCTACCGGAATGGCGCCCCGGTGTTCGTGCACGACATAGCCAGTGTGGTGAACGGCGTCGAGAACACCAAACAGGCCGCCTGGATGAACCAGACGCCGGCCATCATCCTCAACATCCAGCGCCAGCCGGGCGCCAACACCATCACCGTCGTCAAGAGTATCCAGAAGATTCTGCCCCAGCTGGAAACGAATCTTCCGGCATCGATCCGCGTCCACACCCTCACCGATATGACCACCAGCATTGAGGCTTCGGTGAATGACGTCGAGTTCGAGCTGATGCTCACCATCGGCCTGGTGGTGCTGGTCATTTTCCTCTTCCTGCGCAACCTCTACGCCACCATCATTCCCAGCGTAGCCGTGCCGCTCTCCCTCATCGGCACCTTTGCCGTGATGTACATGCTCGGCTACAGCCTCGACAATCTCTCGCTGATGGCCCTCACCATCTCCACCGGCTTCGTGGTCGACGACGCCATCGTCATGATCGAGAACATCGCGCGCTACCTCGAAGAGGGCATGAGCCCCATGGAGGCGGCGCTGACCGGCGCGAGCCAAATTGGCTTCACCATCATCTCTCTGACGGTGTCGCTCATCGCCGTGCTCATCCCGCTGCTCTTCATGGGCGACGTGGTGGGGCGTCTCTTCCGCGAATTCGCCGTGACCCTGGCGGTCACCATCGTCATCTCCGCCGTGGTTTCCCTCACCTTGACCCCCATGATGTGCTCGCGCATCCTGCGCCACAATCCCGAGGAGCAGCAGTCGCGCTTCTACCGGGTATCGGAGCGCATGTTTAACAGCATGATCGCGTTCTATGGGCGCACCCTGCGCGTCGTGCTTCGCTACCAAACCACTACCCTGCTGGTGGCGCTGGGCACCCTGGTGCTCACCATCTTTCTCTATATCGTCATCCCCAAAGGCTTCTTCCCGGTGCAGGATACCGGCGTGATTCAGGGCATCTCCCAGGCGCCCCAGGATATCTCCTTCGACGCCATGGTCCAGAAGCAGCAGCAGCTGGGGGACATCATTCTGCGCGATCCGGCCGTCGAGAGTATCGCGTCCTTCATCGGCACCGACGGTATCAACACCACCCTGAACAGTGGGCGTATCTCCATCAACCTCAAGCCCCTCACTGAGAGGGACCCCAGCCGCATCAGCGCCTCCGATGTCATCCGCCGGCTGCAGAACAATCTGGGCGCAGTTACCGGCATGCACCTCTACATGCAGCCGGTGCAGGACATCACCGTCGACGACCGCGTGAGCCGCACGCAGTACCAGTACACGCTCGAAGATCCGGACGTGAATGAGCTCAATGAGTGGACCAACAAGTTTGTCGCCCAGCTCAAGAAGCTCCACGAACTGGAAGACGTGGCCACCGATCAGCAGACGGGCGGCCGCGCCGTTTCCCTCATGATCGATCGCGTGACGGCATCCCGCCTGGGCATCGCGCCCACCACTATCGACAACACCCTCTACGATGCCTTCGGCCAGCGTCAGATCAGCACCCTGTACACCCAGCTGAACCAGTACCACGTGGTGCTCGAGACAGCCCCGAAATGGGCGCAGGATCCAGCCAATTTGGGCGACCTCTATATCCAGGGCAATGCCTCCTCCGGCGCCAGTGGGACCGGTGCGGTCACGTCGTTCGCGTCGGCGGCATCGGCGTCGGCGGGCTCCGGCGCTCTCACCTCATCGACGAAGTACACGCCCTCCTCCGGCGTGCTCTCCGCTCCCGCCCGCGCCATCGGCGGCGTGTCCAGCGTCCAGGGCACGTCTTCCATCAATGGCGGCTCCGTCGCGGGCACAACCCCCAACGCCACCACCTCCAGCGCCGGCGCGAGTGCCATTCCACTCAACGCGTTCACGCAGGCCACCGCCACCACCGAGCCGCTGTCCATCGATCACCAGGGTCAGTTCCCGGCCGTAACAGTGTCCTTCAACCTGGCTCCCAACGCCTCGCTGGGAACGGCGATCGACGACATCGAAAAGGTCGCCACGCAGATGCATTTCCCCGCCAGTCTGCAGGCAGACTTCCAGGGTACGGCGGCTTCGTTCCACAACTCCCTCTCCAATGAGGCTCTGCTCATCCTGGCGGCGCTGGTGACGGTCTATATCGTGCTCGGCGTTCTGTACGAGAGCTTCATTCACCCCGTCACCATTCTTTCCACGCTCCCCTCGGCCGGCGTGGGCGCCCTGCTCGCGCTCATGCTCTTCCGCCAGGACCTCAGCGTCGTCGCCATCATCGGCATCATCCTGCTCATCGGCATTGTCAAGAAGAACGGCATCATGATCGTGGACTTCGCGCTGGAAGCCGAGCGCGAGCACGGCAAAGATTCCACCGAAGCCATCTTCGAGGCCAGCCTGCTGCGCTTTCGCCCCATCATGATGACCACTATGGCCGCTTTGCTCGGCGGTCTGCCGCTGGCGCTGGGCCGGGGCCTCGGCTCGGAGCTGCGCCGTCCTCTGGGCATCGCCATGGTCGGCGGACTGCTGCTCAGCCAGGTCCTCACCCTGTACACCACCCCGGTGATCTACATCTTCTTCGATCGCCTCGGCCAGCGGATCTCCGGCCACCGTCCTTCCTCGCGCGCCGCCGAGCATGCAGGAACCTCGATGTCCAGCCCTGGGGAGAGCCATTCGTGACCTTCTCGTGGGCATTCATCAAGCGGCCGGTGGGCACCACGCTGCTCACCATCGCGGTCGCCATCGCCGGAGCCATCGGCTTTATGGTGCTGCCGGTGGCGCCGCTGCCGCAGGTGGATTTTCCCACCATCAACGTGCGCGCCAGCCTGCCCGGCGCCAGCGCGGCCATCATGGCGGCTTCCGTCGCCACCCCCCTGGAGCGGCAGCTCGGACACATCGCGGGCATTACGGAGATGACCTCATCGAGCTCCCTGGGCAGCAGCCAGATCACGCTCCAGTTCGATCTGAGCCGCGACATCAACGGCGCGGCGCGCGACGTGCAGGCCGCCATCAACGCGGCGCGAACCTATCTGCCCGCGAATCTGCCCAGCAATCCCGGCTACAACAAGGCCAACCCCTCCGACGCGCCCATCATGATCCTCGGGCTGACCTCGGACAAATACGACGTGACGAAGGTCTACGATCTGGCCTCGACCATCCTCGAACAGAAACTGTCGACCATCGACGGCGTCGGGCAGGTCTTCGTCGGCGGAGGCGCTACACCGGCCGTGCGCGTCGAGGTGGACCCCACCAAGCTGGAAAGCTTCGGCCTGACCCTCTCGTCGGTTCAGTCGCTCCTCAGCCTCCAGAACTCCCACGAGCCGCGCGGCCAGCTTTCCAACGGCGCGATCACCGCGGACATCATCACCAACGACCAGATTTCGAAGGCGGCGGACTACCGCCCGCTCGTCGTTGGCTATAACAACGGATCGGCGGTCCGCCTCTCCGACGTCGCCGCCGTAAATGACTCGACGCAGAATCTGCGCACTGCCGGCTATATGGATGGCACCCACGCCGTCTTCATCATCATCTTCCGCCAGCCCGGCGCCAACATCATCCAGACCGTCGACAACATCAATGCCCAGTTGCCCTTCCTCACCGCGGTCCTCCCCCAGGGCATCAAGGTCACAACGGTTCTGGATCGCACTACCACCATTCGCGCCTCGGTGGCGACGGTGGAAAGAACCCTCATCGGTTCCATCGTCCTGGTGGTTCTGGTGGTCTTCGTCTTTTTGCGCAGCCCGCGTGCCACCCTCATCCCCAGCGTCGCCGTTCCGGTTTCTCTCATCGGAACCTTCGCCGTGATGTACCTGCTGGATTTCAGCCTCGACAACCTCTCGCTCATGGCGCTCACCATCGCCACCGGCTTCGTTGTCGACGACGCCATCGTCGTCATGGAAAACATCACGCGTCACCTCGAAAGCGGCATGCCCGCGTTTAACGCCGCTCTGGTCGGCGCTCGCGAAATCAGCTTCACTGTGTTTTCCATCAGCATGTCGCTGATCGCTGTCTTTATCCCCATCCTGATGATGGGCGGTATCATCGGGCGCCTGTTCCGCGAATTCGCCATCACTCTCTCCGTCGCCATCGTCGTCTCCATGGTCATCTCGCTGACCACCACGCCCATGATGTGCGCGCATCTTCTCAAACACCAGGAACCGGGCGAGAAGCACAACATCTTTTACCGCACCAGCGAGAAATTCTTTAACGGGCTCCTTTCCATCTATCGCAGTTCGTTGCGCTGGGCGCTCGACAATCCCGTGCTGATCCTGATTGTGCTCGCCCTCACCATCGCCCTGAACGTCGTGGTCATCGTCCGTATCCCCAAAGGATTCTTCCCGCAGCAGGACACCGGGGCCGTCGTGGGCGGCGTCCAGGGTCCGCAGGATGCCTCGTTCGCCTTCATGAACTACTCCATCCAGCAGCTGGTGAAGGTCATCCGCACCAATCCCAACATCGCGCACGTCAACGCCTATACCGGCGGCAATGGCTCCAGCAACGGTGGCTTCATCTACATCGCGCTCAAGCCGCTGGGCAATGGCCCGGGACACCGCAAAGACAGCGCCATGCAGGTCATCAACGAAATACGGCCCAAAATGGCGCGCCTTCCCGTGGCCTCTGCCTTCCTGCAGCCGGTTCAGGACCTGCGCATCGGCGGACGCAGCAGCAACGCACTCTACCAGTACACGGTTCAGTCCGACGATATTCCCGACCTCGCGAAATGGGGACCCATCCTGCTCGACCAAATGCGCAAGCTCCCCGGCCTGCAGGATGTGAACACCGACCAGCAAAATGGCGGCCTCGAGGAGATGCTCGATTTCGATCGAGTCACCGCAGCGCGTCTCGGCCAGACACCCCAGGCGCTCGATTCCGCTCTCTACAGCGCCTTCGGTCAGTCAGAAGTCTCCGTCATCTATACCCAGCTCAATCAGTACTACGTCGTGCTTGAGGTCGCGCCGCAATACTGGCAGTCACCCGAGGGGCTCAAGGACATCTGGCTCACAACCGGCAGCTCCGGCGGTGCGGGCATCAGCGCCATGAGCCCGCTGGCCACTATGACCAGGACCAGCACCAATACCACGCCCCTGCAGGTGAATCACACCGGCCTCTTCCCCTCCGTGACCATCTCGTTCAACCTTGCCAACGGCATGTCGCTCAGCGACGCCACGCGCGAAGTCAGCGAGATGGAAACGCGCCTCGACATGCCCTCCACCGTCCACGGCTTCTTCGCCGGAACCGCGCAGGCCTACCAGTCCTCGCTCGCCAGCGAAAAGTATCTGGTCATCACGGCGGTTTTCGCCGTTTATATCGTGCTCGGCATCCTGTATGAGAGCCTCGTGCACCCCTTCACCATTCTCTCCACCCTGCCCTCCGCCAGCATCGGCGCCATGCTGGCGCTCATGATCTTCAACATCGACCTCAACGTCATCTCCATCATCGGCATCATCCTGCTCATTGGAATTGTGAAGAAGAACGCCATTATGATGATCGACTTTGCCCTGATGGCCGAGCGCGAGGAGCAGAAGTCCACCCGCGACGCCATCTTCGAGGCCTGCATGCTGCGTTTCCGCCCCATCATGATGACCACCATGGCCGCCATCTGCGGCGCTCTGCCGCTCGCCTTCGGCACCGGAACCGGCTCCGAGCTCCGCCGCCCCCTCGGCATCACCATCGTCGGCGGACTCCTGCTCAGCCAGCTCGTGACCCTCTATACGACTCCGGTGGTCTATCTCACCCTCGACGCCCTGCGCCTCCGCATCCTGGGCAAATCCCATGACACTTTCCGCGCGGAAATCGAAGGAGCGACATCATGAGCGCCGGAGAAAGCATGACCATGATCGGGAAAAGGCATGCCGCGTCGATTGCGATTACAGGGGCACTGGCGCTTGCAGTGCTGGCCGGATGCACCGTGGGTCCGAAGTATCATCCGCCGGCGCCGCCGCAAATCAAGGCTGCCAATTACAAGGAATCGACGCTCAACTTCCAGGATCAGCCCGGCTGGAAAGTCGCCAGCCCCCAGGAAGCCATGCTGCGCGGCAACTGGTGGGAGGTTTTCCACGAGCCGGAGCTGAACACCCTCGAGGAGCAGCTCAACATCGACAACCAGAACATCAAACAATTCTTCGAGCAGTACATGGCCGCGCGCGCGATGGTCGCGGAGGCGCGTTCCCAGTATTGGCCCACCATTACCCTGGGCCCTTCGTGGAGCCGATCCAGGAACTCCGCCAATCAGCGGGTTTCTTCCACCGCGACCACCGGCACCACCACCTCGCTGTGGACGGTGCCGCTCGACGTTTCGTGGGCGCCGGATATCTGGGGCAAGATTCGCAACGAAGTACGCGAGGCACAATATGCCGCCCAGGTCAGCGCCGCCGATCTGCAGCTCGAAAAGCTCACCGAGCAGGCCTCGCTGGCGCAGTTTTATTTCGAAATTCGCGGTCAGGATATGTTGCAGCAGATCCTCGATCAGACCGTGGCCGCCGATCAGAAAGCCCTCGACTCCACCCAGGGCGCCTATGACGCCGGCGTCGGCGACTACATCTCCGTCGTCGAAGCCCGCAACACTCTGCTCAGCGCGCAGTCCGCGGCCACTAATGTGGGCCTCCTGCGCGCCCAGTATCAGCACGCCATCGCTATGCTGCTGGGCAAGGTCGCCACCGACTTCAGCATCCCGGTGCGTCCCATGACGTACACACCGCCGCCCATTCCCACCGGGGTACCGTCGCAGTTGCTGGAGCGGCGTCCGGACGTTGCCGCGGCGGAACGCACGCTGGCCGAGGCCAACGCCACCATCGGCGTCGGCTATGGAGCGTTTTTCCCGCAGTTCAACATCTCGGCATCGGGCGGTCTGGAAAGCGCAACCTTCAAGCACCTCTTCGACTGGCCCAGCCGGATCTGGTCCATCGGCCCCTCGGCTTCTCAGGTGATCTTCGACGGCGGACTGTACCGCGCGGAACTGCATCAGTACCAGGCGCAGTACAACGCCGACCTCGCTGCGTACCGCCAGACATCTCTGACGGCTTTCCAGCAGGTGGAAGATGCTCTGGCCGCCACCCGCATCTACTCGCAGCAGATCCTCAGCCAGGAAGATGCTGCGAAGTCCGCCCAGGAGTTTCTCGATCTGGAAACGCAGCGCTACAACCTCGGCGTCGATCCCTATGTCGACGTCGTGACAGCGCAGACCACCTTGCTCGGCGATCAGCAGACCCTAAATGCGCTCCACGTCTCGCAGATGATCTCAGCCGTGCAGCTGGTGCAGTCCCTCGGCGGCGGATGGGATGCCTCGCAGCTGCCCACTCCCTCTCAGGCCGGCGCAAAATCCCCGAACAGCGCTTACACAATGGAAAAATAGGAGCATCGCCACGCACCGGAGCGAAAGCATGCCCTCCGATCGCACAGTTGATCCCGACGCCGAACTCGCTCGCTCCCTGGCCAGGCTGTGGCCCCATCGCCTGCATGAATCCAGCGTCTGGAAGAATCTGCTCTGCCGCCTCGGGCTGCATCGTTGGGCTCAGCTCGATCTGAGCCATCAGGCGCCCGGCAGGGAAGTCTGGTTCTGCCGCTGGTGCGACCGAATCACCATCGACGGCCGCCCCTTCGACAATTAAGCCTTTCCCCGCCTCCGGCCCACCGCAAACCACAATCCCACCGTGACCGCCAAAAGAACACCCTGCTGCATCAGGAATCTCGCTGCGCTCCAGCGAGGGAACGAAATTCGAGCCGCCAGGTCCGCCCTGTACGTACGACGACCCCACATGCCTGTACCACGCAAGCACCGTCTGCGGCCCACCCGCGATCCCCTTCTCCAGCGTGTAAAAGACGAGGATCGCCCAGTACGCGACCAGCACCGCAAAGAGCAGCACTCCGAGCAGGCGCATCAGCCTGAACAGCGGCGAGTCGCGCCAGTCTTCCCGGTCGTGCGTAATCAAGGGCACCGTCGCTCCCGGCGTGTAGCCTACAGCCGCTCCTGGGGCTTCGGCGGCGAATTTCACATCCGGCGTTGGCGGGCACACAAGAGAAGGCACCACCGCCTCTGCCCGGCCAGGACCTGCCGGTCCGGTGTCCCGGTATGCGCCAGAGATTCTCCGCAGTCACCGCATCCCCGGTCCAACGTGCTACCCTGCGGCCACTCAGCATGGTGTCCGAAGCACGCAGCAGAACAACTTACCTTTCGATTTTCCGCCTCTCACCGATTGCAGACCGCGAACACCCCCGTCCTGTCGCCTGACCGCAGTTCCTTTTGATTGAAACGACAGACACCTTCGGAACACCACAGTTCAGTTACTGTGAACCCCCAAAGTTCGCTCACCAAAGAGTCGCCATCAACGGTCGTTACCCATTGATTTTCAATGCTATAAACGAACAGCAAAACAAAGCAGTAAGACGTACACAAAGAGGACGTCTCATGCTGCCCTACCTTTCTGTGATTCTTTCTGTTCGAAACGAACGGAAAATGCTGCCTCGGCTTATCGATCAGCTGCTGGAACAGAACTATCCAGTCGAGCTCTACGAGATTCTTGTCGTCGACGGCCGGTCCACCGACGGTACCGCGGACCTGATCCGAAGACGCTACAGCGACCGCCGCGTGCGCGTGCGGATCCTCGACAACCCCAGGCGCACCGTCGCGGCTGGACGCAACACGGGCATCCGCGCCGCGTCCGGCGATGCCATGGTGTTTCTCTCCGGACACTGCACGATCCCCTCCAAAAACCTGCTGGCGGATACGGCGGAAATTCTGGAAACCACCGGGGCCGGATGCCTGTGCCGTCCTCAGCCTTTGCTCGCCGCTGCGGAGACGCACATGGGCGAGGCCATTGCGCACGCGCGCTCCACCCGCATCGGCCGCGGCTCTGCGCCGCCCGATCTGGCGGGCTTTCTCGATCCTCCAGGATTCGCCGGCGTCTTCCGCCGCATCGTTTTCGAAGAGGTTGGCCTCTTCGACGAAACCTTCGACGCCTGTACCGGCCTCGACTTCAATGAGCGCGCCCGCCAGGCCGGCATCCGCGCCTACTGCGACCCACGTCTCGCCGTCCACGAACAGCCGCCGCAAAAGTTGCGCAGCCTCTTCGCTGAAATGTTCCGCCATGGCCGCGGTACCAGCCACTGGATGCGCAAGCATCCGGAATGCTCCTCCGTGGCCGAAATCGCTCCGCTCACCGTGCTGCTCGCCCTAACCGTGGCCATTGTCGCTTGGGCTCGCCTGCCGCACGAGATGGCGGCCTTCGTCACCGCGCCTCTCGCCATGGTTCCGATCGCCGTCCTGCTGAATGCCATGCAAATCGGTTCCCGCCACGGATTCCGCTCGGCATGGCGAGCCCCGTTCGTCTTCGCTACGATTTATCTGGGGCAGGGAATCGGCCTGCTCTTCGAATACGCCATTCCCTCTGAAGATCCGCGCCCGAAGAAAACCGCTCCCGTCTTCAGCTTCACCGATGCCGCGGAGCAGCGAGGCAAGTCCGATCGCGCCGCCTGACATTTTGCCGTCCCCAAAGGTTCGGCTTGCGAAGTGCGCTGTTTCGTAAGTTGTCGTAACTCGCTTGAAGGGTGTCGACGCCCGAGGCGTACCTTCGCACCGTACTGACCCCCATCCCCGATCACCCCATCAGTCGTATCGACGATCTGCCTCCCGGGAATCTTTCTTTAGCCTAAGTTGTCCACGATCTCCGATCATGGACACTATGCCTGACGACTGCCCAGGCTTGCGGCCGTGTCAATGCGGCCTCAGCGCTCACACTCGCTTTGAACGGCAACGAATTCACAGCGTCCAGAACGGATTCACAGCGTCCAGAGCGGATTCTCAACTTCCAGAAAAGAGGCACAGCTTCCAGAAAAGAGGCACAGCTTCCAGAAAAAAGGCACAGCTTCCAGAAAAAAGGCACAGCTTCCAGAAAAAAGCCCCTGGCCCCCCGATATAGAGCGGCCAGGTTCACCCCACAGCAAGAAGCTAGATCCCTTTACGCTCCAATTGCCAGTGCAAATTGATCTGTACTCAGTACAAACGTACCGTTGTCTCACCCTGCTGACCCGTATTGGGAAAAGCTCAGGCCCATTTCATTACGCATGGTCCCAGGCTGCTCAGCCCTGCTGTCAAAGCCGGCGAATTGAAACGGCGTTTGCCGCAGATTGGATGTCTGCCCCGGGGAACGCACTTTTCCCCAGGCCGATAGACTGTCGGCGTGAGCGAATCTCCTCCCCGGTATCGCGGACGCATCGCGCCCTCGCCAACCGGCTTGCTGCACTTCGGCCACGCGCGCACCTTCTGGATCGCGTACGTCCGAGCGCGCGATGCCGCCGGAACCCTGGTTCTGCGCAATGAGGATCTGGATCCGCAGCGCTCCAAAGCGGATTTCGCCGATGCGATGCTCGAGGACCTTCACTGGCTCGGCATCCATTGGCAGGAAGGGCCGGATGTTGGTGGGACATTCGGCCCTTATTCGCAAAGCGAGCGCCGCGATCACTACCTGAACCTCTGGCACCAGCTGCTCGCGCGCGGATTCATCTACCCCTGCACCTGTTCTCGTCGCGAACTCAGCGGCATCGCCCTGGCCCCGCACGACGACGCCCCCAGCCGCAAAACCATGCGCTTCGAAGGCGACGAAGGCCCGATGTATCCCGGCACGTGCCGACCAAAATCCGCCCCCTCCAACCTCGCTGACCAATACACAAGCCCCGCCGGTGTGAATTGGCGATTCCGCGTTCCCGATGGCGAAGCAGTCACCTTCAACGATCGCCACTTCGGTCCGCAGCGCTTCACCGCCGGCGAAGACTTCGGCGACTTCCCCGTCTGGCGGCGCGACGATGTCCCCGCCTATCAGTTAGCCGTCGTCGCCGATGACCACGCGATGCAGATCACCGAAGTCGTGCGTGGCGCCGACCTCCTGCTCTCCACCGCGCGGCAGATCCTCATCTACAGGACTCTCGGCTGGCCGGAGCCGCAGTGGTTCCACACCCCGCTCGTCCTCGACGAACGCGGCGAACGCCTCGCCAAGCGCCACGACGCGCTCGCCATCCGCACCCTCCGCGAGCAGGGCTGGACGCCGCAACAGGTGCTCGGAATCGACAAGTAGCGTTTACATTGAGCCAAAAGCAGAGAGGACTCAGGCCGTCTCTTCCTCGTCCTGCAAATCCTCAATCTGCATGTCGCGAAATTCGTTGGAGTCGAAAACTTCTCCGCAGTCCAGGCACTCGACAAACTCGACGTCTTCTTCGCGCGCCACAACGCGGACCTTGGGATGCTTGCAGACCGTATTCATGGGGTGATCAGGGGCAATGACAGTCGTTATGGGGCAGATTGTACCTGGCCACGGCCGTCTGTCAACTGGCATGTTCAGGCCATCCCGGTACATGCCGTTTTAAACTGGAGCCATGCCCGAAACGGAACGAGTTTCTCCCGACGATGTGCGCCGCGTCGCCGAGCTGGCCAACCTCGAGCTAAGCGCCGAAGAAGAGCCCCGCATGCGCCGCGACCTCAACGCCATTCTCGACTACGTCGCGCAGCTCGCCGAGCTCGACACCGCCCAGGTCGAGCCCATGGCCCAGGTCTCTGAAGTCCTGGCCTCTGTGGGCGAAGCGCCCTCCGAAAAGCAATCCGTCCTGCGCGACGACGAAGTCCGCCCCTGCCTCGACCGCGCCCAGGTGATGGCCTCCGCCCCCGAGACCGACTCCGTCTTCTTCAAAGTTCCCAAGGTGATCGAGCGATGAGCCCCCTGACCGCAACACCAGCAGCTTCCATCGACGGCATCCGCTCCGCCATCGCCAGGGGCGAGACCACCGCGAAGGCCCTCACCGAAATCTACCAGGCCCGCATCGCCGGCGAAGACGACAAGATCCACGCGTATCTCAGCGTCGACAACGACTACGCCCTCGCCCAGGCCGCGCGCATCGACGACCTGGCCGCCAAAGGCGATCCTCTGCCGAAGCTCGCCGGCGTCCCCTTCGGCATCAAAGACGTCCTCACCCTCGAAGGCTTCGCCGCCACCGCCGGCTCGAAGATCCTCGAAGGCTATCGCCCGCCCTACACGGCCACAGCAGTAAAGAAACTCGCCGGCGCGGGCGCGATCTTCCTCGGCAAGCTCAACTGCGATGAGTTCGCCATGGGCTCCTCCAACGAAAACTCCGCCTACGGACCCGTGCACAACCCGCACGCCCTCGACCGCGTCCCTGGCGGCTCCAGCGGAGGCTCCGCAGCCGCCGTCGCCGCGGGCATGGCCGTCGCCACCCTGGGCACTGACACCGGCGGCTCCATCCGCCAGCCCGCGTCCTTCTGCGGTGTCGTCGGAGTGCTGCCCACCTACGGCCGCGTCTCGCGCTACGGCCTCATCGCCTTCGCCTCCTCGCTCGATCGCATCGGCCCCTTCGCTGCGAGTGTGCGCGACGCCGCCACCGTCCTCGGCGTCATCGCCGGTCACGACATCATGGACGCGACCTCCTCGCCCCTCCCCGTCCCCGACTACACCGCGAATCTCGACTACGGCGTCCAGGGCATGAAGCTGGGCGTTCCCGCTGAGTACTTCGCCGAGGGCCTCGACTCCGAAGTCCGCTCCGCCATTGAAGCCGGCATCGATAAGCTCCGCGCCGCCGGCGCCGAAATCAAAAACATCTCGCTGCCGCACACGCGCTACGCCATCCCGACTTACTACGTCATCGCCACCGCCGAGGCCAGCGCCAACCTCGCCCGCTTCGATGGCGTCCGCTACGGCCTGCGCGCGCCGCAGTCCGACACGCTGGCCGCCATGTACCGCCGCACCCGCGACCTCGGCTTCGGCGCCGAAGTCAAGCGCCGCATCCTCCTCGGCACCTACGTCCTCAGCCACGGCTACTACGACGCGTACTACCGCAAGGCGCAGCAGGTCCGCCGTCTCCTCGCCGAAGACTTCCTCACAGCATTCCGCGAAGTCGACGCCATCCTCACGCCCACCGCGCCTACGCCCGCCTTCAAACTCGGCGAAAAGTCCGACGACCCCGTCGCCATGTATCTCGCCGACATCTACACCGTCACCGCCAGCCTCGCCGGCATCTGCGGCGTCTCGGTTCCGTGCGGACAATCGAAGGCAGGCCTCCCCATCGGAATGCAAATCCTCGGCAAGCACTTCGACGAGGCCAACCTCTTCCGCGTCGGCCACGCGCTGGAGAATCTTCGACGGATCGGCGCTCCGACACCGTGACGCCCGTTCCTGATTCCGGGCCTCGCCCCGTCAACGACCTGCCTGCCCCTCCCGGCCAGTGGCTCTTCTTCGGCCCGCAAGGCCTCCGCGCGGGCTGGGCGATCCTCGTCTACGCTACGCTCTGCGCCATCCTCGTCATCGTCTGTGAATTTGCGGTCGGCCCCTTCCTGCATCTGTATCCAGGCGTTCCCATACCGCCGTCCACCGGTCTTCTGCTTGAGCTTTCTCACATCGTTCCCGTCATCGCCGCGACGGCCATCATGGCCGCCATGGAGCGCCGTCCGTTTCTCTACTACGGCTTTCAGGGAAGCGCGCGCGGCGTGCGCCTCCTCTCCGGATTCGTCTGGGGCTTCATCGCCATCTCCGTCGTCGTCCTGATCCTGCGCCACCTCGGCTATTTGTCGCTCGACGGCCGCACCATGGGGGGTCTCGCCGCCCTTCGCTACGCCGTGGCCTGGGCTGCGATGTTTCTCCTGGTCGGCTTCTGCGAAGAAGCCATGTTCCGCGGCTACGCGCAGTTCACCATCACCCGCGGCATCGGCTTCTGGTGGGGAGCCCTTTTGTTCTGCCTCCCCTTTGGCCTCATGCATGCGTCCAATCCAGGCGAATCCCCGGCGGGATTGGTGGGCGCAGGCGCCGCGAGTCTCATCTTCTGCCTCAGTCTCTGGTATACCGGCTCGCTGTGGTGGGCGGTCGGCTTCCACGCCGCCTGGGACTGGGGGCAGTCCTGCTTCTACGGCACCGCCGACAGCGGCCTCGTCGCCCAGGGCCACCTCTTCGCTTCCCACCCCGTGGGAAAACCACTCTGGAGCGGCGGCGCCACCGGTCCCGAGGGCAGCGTCATCGTCATCCCTTTGCTGTTGGTCATTGCGCTGCTCATGGCCGCATGGTGGGGCAAACGCGGCGAAAAACCGTTCCAGGGAATGGCTTGGCGTCCAGGCCGCCTGCCATAGCATTCTGCGAATCGGCGACAGCGACACACCAGGCCTGTCGAGCCATAACCGAGTCACAACCGTCTCGCCGCGCCAGCCGGGCTCTCCTTACCAGCAGAGAACCGCCGGCAGAAACTCGGCGAACAGATCGTCATAGTAAGGCTTCAGTTCGTTCATCTTCGGCTTCTCGTGCACTTTGGAGTAGAGGTCGTACTGATTGAACTTCAGCACCCACTCCAGCATCGACCGGTCCTTGTCATTGCACAGGTGATCGTAGGCTCCGTGACGGTGCCAGGGATAGAACGAGTGGAAGCGCAGCATGTAGAGCGCCTCGTCGCGCAGATACGGCTTCATGACTTCCGCGATGTACCCATCATGCCCAAACGACATGTGTACGTTTTCCAGGCCGCAATTCGGTTCGTAAATGCCGAACTTCGTCTGATACTCCGGAACATTCCGATCCGGATTCCGCGCGAAATACCCCGGAAAAACAATATCCCCCGACCACGCGCAGCCCACCGGGAACGTGTCTCCCACCACGCCCCACTGCGGCTCGTCATACAGGCACAGGCACTTCCCTAGGTCGTGCAGAAATCCCGTCAGAACCATCCAGCGCGGGTGGCCGTCGGCGCGAATCGCCTCCGATGTCTGCAGCAGATGCTCGATCTGCGTCAGGTCCGTATCCGGATCGCTGTCGTCCACCAGCGTATTCAGAAACTCCGCCGCTTCCCATACCGTCTTCTTCCCCTTGTCGAGGCCGAAGTACTTTTTCTCCTTCGCCAGTACATAATCCACGGTCTGATTCTCGTGGTTCAGCCGGTAGAACTCGGCGACTTCGGGGTTAGCCTTGGCGTCGTATTGCCGGAATTCTTCTTTCGACTTGCCTTCCTTGTACCGGCCTTCGAGAAATTCATCCCACTGCTCGAGGTCGCGAAGCGGAGCCTGGCTCTGGGTTTCGTTCTGCGGCGAAGCTGTGCTCATCCGGGGTCTCCTTGACCCACCAGTTTAGCGCTGGAGCGGGTCTCCTGGGCTCCCGCACTCGCCGTGGGTCGAGTGCGTCTCGCCATCGAAGCCGCTCGCAGGGCGCTCGCTCGAAGCCGCGACCCTGAAGTTGAGGCCCCTTCTAAAGTCCAGCGCGTTGCGGTTGCCCCAAAGACCGCGCCGTCTCCTCCTTTGCGCACCCCATCTTGCTTGACTGCATCTTTTGCAGCCGTTAAGTTTGCTCAATCTCATTCCCGGCACCGTTCAGGCAGCAGCGCGAGTTCGGCAGGCGCATGCCATCGGAACAACGATCCGCGGAGGACCGAATGGCCAGATTTCTCATCACCATGCTTCCGGCAAATGACCTTGGCCTGCCCACCCGCATGGTCCCCATTGCGCGCGCACTGGCTGATCGCGGCCATGAGGTAGCGGTGTTCAATCCCGCGCCCGCGCCCGGGAAACTCATTGCCGAGGCGGGGCTGCCGAGCTTGCCTATGCCGGCGCGCCCGATGCCGCCTCCCGCGTTCGACCTCATGCAGCTCAGCGACGCGTGGGACGTCGAGCACTTTTTTGGTGGCGTTTATACAAGCGAGGAGTACGTGCGCGAGGCGCTTCCCGTCTATCTCGACCTGATCCGTGATTATGCCCCCGATATGGTGGTGGATTCGTTTGACCCGCTGGGATGTCTCGCGGCCCGCATCCTGAAGGTGCCGCTGGCGACAGTGCTGCAGGGCAACTTTCATCCTGCCAGCCGCGGCTTCAAATGGTGGGAACCAGAGCGCCCCGCTGGACTCGCCAGCGGCACAATGTTCATCAACAAGGTCGTCTCAGAATATGGGCTCGCGCCGCTCGACCGCTGCATCGACGTGATGGCGGGCGATCTTTCGCTGATTGTCGGCACGCCGGAAACGGACCCGGTAGACTGTCATGCCAATGTCACCTACCTCGGGCCGATCGTCTTTCAGCGCGGCAATGCAGTGCTGCCTGCCTGGGTCGATGACATCGGCCGCGAACAGCCACTTGTCTGGGTGTATTCAGGGAACCCGCGATACGCGCCTGTGGCCACGCCGATCGATTCAATCGTCGTCATTCGCGCCGCCATTGAGGCGCTCGCCGATGCACCGGTGAATGTCGTCCTCACAACCGGCTATCAGGAATTGCCCGGGGAGTTTGGCGCGTTGCCCGGGAACTTTCGTCATGCCGCATACGTGCCCGGTCCGCTGATGGCGGAGCGCTGCGACCTCGTCGTCTTTCACGGCGGCCATAGCTCGGTGATGACAACCTTAAAGGCTGGAACGCCGGCCGTGATCGTCCCCACGATTTCGGAGCGTGAGAGCAATGCGCGACGGCTGGCATCGCTCGGCGCGGGCGAAGTGGTAATGCCGGTGAACGGCGTGGACGGCGAGAAGCGCGTGGATGGAGCCGAGTTCGCGGCGAAGGTCAAGCGCGTACTCAACGATCCCTCCTATCGTCGTTGCGCGGGGCGCGTTGCCGAGACCATGCGCCACTTCGGCGGTGCCCAGGCCGCTGCCCAACGAATCGAACAGTTCCTTGTCGCTCAGGGCTGAGAACCGCCTTCTTTCATCCGGGAGCGGCTTCATCTTCATGCCCCTGCTGACCGTCATCGCCCTCCTTACGGCCGATCACGCTGGCGTGCAATACCGGCGATTTTCGCATATCATCACGCGCCATGAGGAAATGGATCGTCGCCGCCTTACTCTTTGCCACTGTGGCCGTCGCGCAGCAGACCCACAATCAGTACGAGCCGCCGAACGCGCCCGGAGCCGGTCAGAAGCTGCTCGCGCAGTTCGTGGGCGACTGGGACGTCGTGAAGAGCTTTTTCCCCATGAACGGAAAGCCCATCGTAACGAAAGGCGAGTGTAAGCAGTACATGGTCCAGGACGGCAAGTTTCTCGTCTCGGACTTTACCTTCGTCAATCCCGACGGCACGAAGGGTACCGGCACCGGAATCTCCGGCTTCGACTCCAAAGCGAATCGCTTCACCACCGTGTGGTTCGACTCGCGGCAGACCACGATGTCCATTCGTCAGAGCGACGGCACTTTCGACGGCCAGAACATCGTCCTGTGGGCCACACCCCTCGATCCCGATCGTCCCGGGCGCAAAACCGTCGCGCGCGCGCACCTTGAAGACGACGGCCGCGTCCTCGTCCATCGCCATTTCCTCATCGACGACAAGGGAAACGAGCGGATGATGATCGAACTGCGGATGACGCGGAAGCAGCTCCATTGAGTTTCTGAGAGATTCAGAACCTCCGGCTCTTCCGTGTCCCCAGTGCGGCCTGTTTTCTTGCCTTGTCAGAGCGCCGCTGGTCCTTTACACTTCCGTGCAAGTTCTCCCGGTCCGAAAACTAACGTGTTCGCAGAGGAGCCACCGAGAGCTCCGAGCGCCGTTCGCTGCGGCTGGATACGAGACCCACCGTCGGCTCTTGCTGCTATGCGTGGCTCGCTGATCGCCCTCGTGCTTGTATCGAACGTCGCGGGCTCGTCTCTATTCGCGCAGATGGTGTTCCCGGCGTACGGGACACGCTCAGCAGTCTGCCAGGCAGACCCGGCCCTTCCGGCGGAAGAGCTCGATGGATGGGCCCTGGCACCGGGGGATGCGCCGAGCAGCGACGCGACTCCCTCGAGCTCGGACACCACAGCGTCGGACGCTGGGGTCACGGTTCCGCTGCACGTCAAACGGCCCGATTTCAATCGTGAGATTTACTACCGGAACAAACTGGAGTTCTCGCTCGAAACCGGCTGGCTTCCCATCAATATTCCGTTTGTATTCGATTTTGTCGTCAACAGTCCGTACACAACGTGGCCGCTGCATTACACGATGGTGCCCAACATCGCGTCCCTGCGCTGGCATGTGGACGGGATCGATCACGCGTGGATTTTTCGCGGAAACTGGGATTTCACCTTCAGTGGGTCGTACACCGCGATTCCGCGCGGAGCCGAAACCCGGTATTTCGCCTTCGATTATGGAATTCGACGCAACTTTGTGCCCCCGCGATCGCGGATCGCTCCGTTTTTCGATATGCGGGGTGGCATCGGGGACATCAATGCGAAGGGGCCCGATGGAGTGCTCTACGCCCAGGGTCAGAACATGACCTTTACGCTGATGCTGGGCAGCGGGGCGCGTTATAACTTCAGTCCGCGGACCAGCCTCGAAGCCGGCGCGGAATATATGCACGTCTCCAACGCCTATCTGTCGCAGCCCAGGTACGAGGATTTCGGCATCAACGTCTGGGGCCCGTTCGTGGGATTCAACATGCGGATTGGGAAACAGAAACGGCACAGCGTCCATTAGCTTTCCTGCTTCCTGCTAACGGCTAAAAGCCAGCGACTAAGAGCTAGCGGCTAAGAGCCTGCGCCCAATGACCTTCGTACCGTTCGGGCCTCTCATTTCTCTTGCCCCCAAGCCCGTTCCCGCCTACCCTGAAAGCAGGGAAAGCTCTGTCCACCCGGATTCACCGCCGGCGCGAACAGAGCTTTCGCTTTTGTGGCAGAAAACTCAGCACCGCGAACCGGGAAAGCGGTGTTAGCAATCTCGACAACACCAGGGGGGTTGACCCCTCCGGATGTCGCTGATTCGGTTAGAAGGCCAGGGGGTTCACCCCCCCGGCAACCGGAAACTCGCGACCCTACCGATGATTCATCGGCACGTACTTCACCGGGTACTCCGGCCCGGTGTACTCCGCCCGCGGACGGATCAGCCGGTTGTCGTCCAGCTGCTCGATCACGTGCGCCGCCCAGCCAGCGATGCGGCTCACCGCGAAGATCGGTGTGAACAGATCCAGATCGATGCCCAGCGTCGTGTAGGTCGAAGCCGAGTAGAAGTCCACGTTGGCGTTGAGCTTCTTCTCGATCTTCACGAACTCCTCGATGCGCCGGGACATGTCGAACCACTTCGTGTTGCCCGAGTCCTTGCTCAACTGCTCGGACATCTTCCGCAGGTGCGTCGCGCGCGGGTCCTCGGTCCGATAGACGCGGTGCCCGAAGCCGAACACCTTCTTCTTCTGCCCCAGCAGAGCCTTCACGTACTCCACCGGATCGCCGCCCGTCTTCCCGATCTCGAAGAGCATCTTCATCACCTCTTCGTTGGCGCCGCCGTGCAGCGGCCCTTTGAGCGCGCCGATCGCGCCGGTGATGGCCGAGTGCATGTCGGCCATGGTGCCGGCGATCACCCGCGCGGCAAAAGTGGAGGCGTTCAGCTCGTGGTCGGCGTGCAGGATCAGCGCCATGTCAAAGGCGCCGACAGCGGCAGGAATGGGTTTGGTGCCGTGCAGCATCCACAGGAAGTTGGCTGCGTGCGGCAGCGATGGATCGGGCTCGATGATGCTCTTGCCCTTGCGGATGCGATCGTACCCCGCGACCAGCATCGCCATTTGCGCAGTCAGAGCGAACGCTTTGCGTACGTTCGAGTCGTGATCGACGGCCGCCTCGGCCGGATCGTAGAAGCTCAGCGCCGAGACCGCCGTGCGCAGCGCTTCCATGGGCGTCGCCCGCTTCGGCACCGAGCGCAGCAGGTCGTAGATCTCCGCGGGGATGCGCCGCGCCTCGGTCAGCTTGCGCGAGAAGTCGTCCAGCTGCGTGCGGTCGGGGAGCTTTCCGTGCCACAGCAGATACGTGGTTTCCTCGAAGGTGGAGTGATCCGCCAGTTCGTGAATATCGATGCCGCGATACGCGAGCACTCCGGCATAGCCGTCGATCCAGCAGATCCCCGAATTCGCGGCTACAACCCCTTCAAGACCCTTCACCACTGCTGCCGTCGCCATGTGCTGCTTTCCCCTCTCCATCCGTCAGCAAACCTGGTCCATTGACCGGGATGCCGCCGAGCCGTTCTGCGATGCAAGCGGCACCCAGATTCCCGCTGCCCGGAGGCGTTCCACCGTCGAGAATTCTATTCATAGATTACGCGAAAATCCGCGCCGTTCGCCGCGCCGCTGGCCTGCGCCGGGATTATGTCGGCACGAACTGCCGTGGTCCCCGGAATGACGGCGCTCAGGGTTAGACGGATGCCGCAACGAATCGGCCGAGGCGGAATGCGGAGAGATCGATCTCGGGCCGGCGCCCGCTCATCCACTGGCTCAGAACGCGGCCCGTGCCCGGGCCAAGCAGGATGCCGTTCCTGAAATGCCCAGCTCCGATCCAGCGGTTCGCCCCGGTCTGATCGATGATGGGCAGGCCGTCGGCGGAGCCGGGGCGAAAGCCCACCCAGGTTTCGGCGATGCTGGCCTCGCGCAGGGGCGGCCAGAGATCGGCGGCGCGGCTGAACAGCTCGTGGATGCGCAGAGGGTCGACGGTGCGGTCGAAGCCGGCATCCTCAACCGTGGAACCGATGGTGTAGCGGTTCCCGCCGCGCGGAACAATGTAGACCTGTGGCGTGCGCAGGACGCAATCCATCTGCACGCAGCCGGGAAGCTCGACGGTGAGCATGTGGCCCTTGCGCGGCATCACCGGCAGCGCCGGTTCGAGGACCGGCGCCCAGGCGCCGGTGGCATTCAGAAAGGCGCCGGCGAAGAACGTGCCGGAGGCGGTTACAATTTCGGCTCCGCCATCGTCGCAGCGGGCGCTCAGGACCGCCGTATGCTCGCGCAATTCGATGCCGGCTGCTCGCACCGCAGAGGGAAGTGCCTCGGCGAGATCCCAGGCGTCGAAACTCGTTTCATCGAGCTGCACAAATTGCCAGCCATTCGCGTGGACCCCCGGCGCACGACCCAGAAGCTCGGGTTCGCTCAGAGTTCTCGCATCGCGGGGCGCTTCGTGCAAGCCCTGCACCGTGGCCCTGGTACGGATGGGGATCGATTTCTTTGAAAGGAATTCAACGCGCTCGAGGAATTCCGGGTAGAGCGACAGGCTCAGCTGCGCGAGCTCTTTCAGTTCGGTGGGGTTTTCGGGGTCGGCTCCTGCCAGCATGCCCGCGGCGGCGCGCGAGGCCTCCGACATCGCCTCTGCCTGATCGAAGACGGTTACCTTACGGTCCTTTGCAGCCAGTTCCAGGGCGGTCGTGAGCCCGATGATGCCGGCGCCTGCGATCGCCACATCGCAACGGTCCATGGTTCGATTCTAATTTGCGGCGAACGATGTGAGCGAGGATTAGTCCCATCGTGATGATCGATCGTGATTCAGGCTGCGGTACCGGGGAATGTAACTTTGGTGGTCAAACGCTGAAAGCCGCGTCGTTGCTGGCGATCGGCGGAGTGCAGATTCTCGTTGCAAGGTGCGTAATGCAGGGCGTCTGCGGAAGAATCTTCCCGCGTGCGTCCATTTTTACCGCAGAGGTTGTGATTACGGAATCGACGCGAATGTGGAAATTCCCGACTGCGGTTCGGCGCGAATGGCTCCGTTCGCGGTCCTGGTCGCATAGCACGAAGGTAACGGCAACCTCCACCGACGTTGGATATCGACGTGCACACGCATTGGCTAAAATTTCGCATTACTGGCAAACAGTGCTGAGCAAGATTGAGCAGCGGGAGCCATTCGTAACCCGGTTGTTTGGGACTCCCGCGGAAACGCCTGCCTTCCCACCCCCCTAAGGAAAGCCACTCCTGGCGTGAGCCGGGCGGAGGAAAGACTCTGTACGACTTGAGGTGAGGTGGATGTACCTGGTCCCCATTCGTTTCTCGACAAAATCCGAAGCGGATCGCCGTGGCGGTTTCTGGTCCGATAACCGGTTCGGAAAGAGAAAAGGCAATGTGCACCCCCGGGCGCGGCGCTCGCGGCGCTATCTGGCATACGCCGGCTTGCTGGTTGGCTTTTGCGTTCTGCTCGCGTTTGCCGGGTGCGGAACGATTGCCGGTAGCGGGCAGTTGATCGTGGCCGGTGGCGGCGTGAACTTTGGCGCCGTGACCGTCGGAAAAATCGGCACCGCAACGGTGTCGTTTAAAAACCTGGGCGCGGGCGCGGTTTCAGTCTCGAGCGTGAATATTACGGGTGGGCCGTTCGCGGTTGCGGGCTCGATCCGTTATCCAGTGAATGTTGCGGCTGGCTCGACCTACAGCTTGCAGGTGCAGTTCACCCCGTCTGCCGCCGGCCAGGTCACGGGTGCGGTCACCCTGATGACCGATGCCGCCGCGGCTCCGCCTACCGTGAATCTCACCGGCCTTGGGGTTAACGCCACCACAGCGCCGCCCTCCGGCCTTCTTAGCGGAATTTCCTGCAGCAGCGCGTCGCTGGTGGGTTCCGGAACAGACAATTGCTTCGTTGAACTGAACGGGCAGGCTGGGAGCGGCGGGGTCGCGGTCAACCTCGCGAGCACCAGCGCGGCAGTCACAGTTCCCGCCAGCGTCACGGTTCCCGAAAACGCAACCGAAATTGGGTTCGCTGCGACCGTAGCCGCGGTTCCAGCGGCGCAATCCGCGACCCTGACGGCAACCGCTGGTGGAGTTTCGGAGTCCTTTGCCCTCCAGTTGAACGCCGCTCTGCGCGTCCTGAGCGCCAACGCTTCCCAGGTGTCGTTCGGGTTGGTCGCAGTTAATTCCACCGCCACCCAGTCCGTCATGCTGACGTCTTCGGGAACCCAGGCGGTGACTGTCGAATCCACGTCGCTGACGGGTTCCGGCTTCAGCATCGGCGGTCTCGCTTTCCCGGTCACGGTGAATCCCGGCCAGTCGATCCTCCTGCAACTGGAATTTGTGCCGACGATCGCCGGCGCTGTTTCAGGACAGATCACTATCAGCAGCAACGCAACGGCCGGCGGCACCATGGCCATTCCCGTCAGCGGAACCGGGGGAGTTCCTTACGCAGTCAATCTCACCTGGGCCGCTCCCACCAGTTCCGCCGACGCGGTGGTCGGCTACAAGGTCTATCGCTCCATCAGTGGAGCTTCGTCTTACCAGCTGCTGAATTCCGCGGTGAATACGGGAACCACGTTCACCGATACGACCGTGGCGAACGGTCAGTCCTACGTCTACTACGTAACGAGCGTGGACGTTGCCGGCGGGGAGAGCGTCCCTTCGAATACGTTCGACGCGACCATTCCCTGAAGCAACAGCCTGGTGTAACGGTCACGTTAGTCTGTTTGAGTCAATGAATTTCGATGACGACTTTGAGCAAAACCGGATGCCGGACGAACGCTATAATGGTCGTGGGCCCCGCTGCGAAAGCGACCAACAGGGCCCGTCCGAGACTCTCAGCAACATCAACTTCAGCCTGCCTGAACCGGATACAAGTCCGCGGAAGGTCGTTCTCCGCCAGTGCTCCCTGCAAATCTCTGAGAGAAGTGGCTCGGGAATGTTGAGAGAGCCATCTCAGTCGCACGGACAAAAGCCATGGTTGCTGCAGCAAATAGTCTTCCTTCTCCAATTCGCATCCTGATCGCTGACGATCACCCGCTTTTCCGCGACGGTCTGCGGAGACTTCTGCAGGCGGAGCCCGGCTTTGAGATCGTCGGTGAGGCGTCGGACGGCGACGTGCTGGTGGAACTGGTGCGGAAGACCCGGCCGGATATTCTGCTGCTCGATCTGGCCATGCCCCGCCAGAACGGCATGGATGTTCTGCGTGAGCTTTCTGCGTCGCGGCTCCCGGTGCGGACCCTGCTGCTGACGGCATCGATCGAAAAGTCGCAGATCGTGCAGGCGCTGAAACTGGGAGCGTACGGCGTCATCATGAAAGAGTCGACTACGCAGCGGCTGTTCGACAGCATTCAGTGTGTCATGGCCGGACAGTACTGGGTCGGCCGGGAGAGCGTCACGGATCTGGTGCGCGCGCTGCGCAGCGTTTCACCGGCGGACGACGGCCCCCGCGCCCGGGACTATGGGCTGACGACGCGCGAGATGGAGATTGTGACCCTGGTGGTGGCCGGCTACTCGAACCCGGACATCGCGCAGCGGTGCTCGATCAGTGAGCAAACGGTCAAACACCATGTCAGCAACGTCTTCGACAAGCTGGGCGTATCCAACCGCCTTGAGCTGGCTCTTTTCGCCGTCAACCATCGTCTTACGGCCGCTGCGAGCTGATTGCGGAATCCACAGGTCAGTGGAACTGTTTCTCCGCCCGGAGAAACGCTGAGCCTCTCCCGCGCACCGCTGGAATGCGCGCCAATCGCAATTTAGAGCACCTCGGTAACACACCATCGTTCCACTTTGGTAGCACTATGCAGTCATATGACGATAGTACTGTCGGGCCATTGCTGTCCCCTGGGAACTGCCCTAACCTGAACATCGCAAGTCGGCATGGCAAGCCTGTGCTTATATGCAGTGGAACGAAGGGTAAGGAGAGGGGATGGAGTCGGACCAGATCATTGATTCGACCAACCCGGAAATCCCCCGAGCCCGGCGCTATGAAATTGGGACCGCCATCCGGTTTCGTGTCCGTGGGGAACGAGATTGGCAAGAAGGTCTGACGGAGAACATCAGCGTTTCCGGTTTGCTGATTCGGTCCGGAAGAGCGCTGGATCCCAGGACCGCGATTGAGATGCGTTTTTTTCTTCCTGTTGAGTTGGACGGCGAATGCGCCGCGGAAGTTTTCTGCCGAGGGTTCGTGATCAGATCGTCGAAGTGCAGGATCCCGGTTGGTACTTACACAATTGCTGCCAAGATTATGCATTCTCGTTTTCTTCGCCAAATGAGCAGCAGGGATTACGCAGCCAAAGATGCGGTGAGCAGCCATCGACGGTTGGTGATTTGATCGATTTCTCCTGTTAAATCCGGGCGTTGCCGAAGACAGGAAGCACCGGGTACGCGAACCCGGCGCAGTAGTTTTTGGAGTTTGGTTTCGTCTGTGGAAAACGAGCTCATGTAGCTCACAGGGCGGAGCTACGCCTGGGCCTGTCTTGAGCAGAGGGTGGTGATGTAAAGATGCCGGATGCAGCCAACATCGAAAATCCTTCCGACCAGCCTTCCTGGTGGGCGGTTTACACCCAGCATCAGCACGAAAAGACCGTCGCTGAAATGCTCATGGGAAAGGGTTTCGATGTCTTTCTGCCGCTGCATGAGACCTTGCGGCGTTGGAAGGATCGACAGAAGCTTCTCTCCCTGCCCCTTTTCCCCGGCTATGTTTTCGTCCGGGGAGTCCTGAGTCGGCGGCTGCAGGTTGTCAGCACGCCGGGCATTCACATGATCCTCTCCCGCGGCGAGCAGATTGAGGTCGTTCCGGAAGCGGAGATCGATGCGATTCGCCGAGCGGTGCAGGGTTCCTGGCGCGTTGAGCCTCACCCATTCCTGAAAATCGGAGAACGTGTGAGGGTTACGCGCGGGTCGCTGGAAGGGGTCCAGGGAATTTTGATCCGCAAGAAGAACCTGTACCGCCTTGTTCTTTCCGTGGAAATGCTCGCACAGTCGGTCGGGGTGGAGGTTTCCGCCTCCGATGTGGAGCCGGTCGCTCCGGTGAGCCCGAAAAGCGTGTCTGCCGGAGTCATGGACGCAGGAATTGGAGATTTCCAGAAGAATTTCCCTTCCTCTGTTCCGAATTACGAGGCAAGATTAGAGAACACCCGTTAAATTCCTCAGAGCCTCGCCAGCTCATTCATCCAGTACAGCGGGAGGCACGCTCGGGCTGTCCGTCCATCGTGTTCCTCCAGAGGTTGTTGCAGGTTATGAAATTCAAAGCTGATTACGCCCTGGTTGCGGTAAGCGGTCTGATCTTTGCATTCGCAGGTTCGTTGCCGGCGCAGACCGTAGCTTCCAGCACCCCCACTCCGGATTCGGCCTCGGCCCCCGGAGCAGCCCCTGATCAGGTCACTCCGCCCGCCACCAACAAGGTTCATAACAGCACTTACCTGATTGGCGACGACGATGTCCTCGAAGTCAACGTCTGGAAAGAGACGGAGCTCACCAAACAGGTACCCGTTCGGTCTGACGGGAAAATCTCTCTGCCGCTGGTCGGCGAACTGCAGGCGGCCGGCAAAACCCCGGTGCAGCTGGAAGACGAAATCACCAACCGGCTTCGTAACTTCATTACCGAACCGGCTGTGACGGTGATGGTCCTGAAGATCAACAGCCTGAAATTCAACGTCATGGGCGAGGTCATCAGGCCAGGATCTTATGCCCTCTCGACCACAACCACGATTGTGGACGCGATCGCTACCGCCGGCGGCTTCCGGGATTTCGCCAAGAAGAAGTCCGTCTATGTGCTCCACCAGAGGCCGGACGGGACTGAAGCGCGCCTTTCGTTCAACTACAGCACGTTCATCAAGGGCAAGAATCCAAAACAGAACATTCTTCTGCAGCCGGGGGACACGGTCGTGATTCCGTGAGACGGATTATGAACCTGCGAATTCTTATCTTTCTCGTTCTGTGCGCCGCCATCCCGGCATGGTCGCAAACAACGGGAGCCGGAAGCCCCGGAACCGCTGGGAGCCCCGGAACCGCCGGGACCGCCGGGACCGACGAGCAGCCGGATACGCCGGTAGCGAACGACGGGATGCTGACCCCTCCGCCGGTGAGCGGCCAGGCCTATCCGATCCTGACCGGCGCCGAGGAGCACACGAACTATGTGAGCTTTGGGGCGACCGCAAACATTGCTTACGACGACAACGTCGAAGGCGGTTACACTGGTGTATCCAAAGGCGACATGATCTATTCGATCTGGCCGACCGTCAGCCTGAACCGGAGCTCGCCGCGGCTTCGTGAGGTCCTCAACTACAGCCCGGGGTTCACGGTCTATCAGCCCAGTTCGGTTTTTAACGCAGCGGACCAGAACGCAACGGGGGATTTGCAGTATCTTATGGGCACGCATACGACCCTCGACCTGTCGGATAACTTCGACCGCAGCTCCAGCTTGTTCAATCAGCCCTTTTCCGCGACCCAGGGAGCGGTTACGGGAGGAGTTCCGACGCAGACCAGCGGCGCTCTTCCGGCTTTTGCCGACCGGATTTTGAATACCGCCAGTGCGCAGCTTACGAACCAGACCGGCGACAACGGCATGATCGGCTTGTCTGCGAATTATGGCCAGCTCGACTATCCCAACACCAAAGAGGTAGCAGGACTTTATAATGCGACATCCTACGAAGGCGGCGCCTTTGTCACCCAGCGGCCGACCCGCCGCCAGTATCTGGGCGCAAACGTGCAGCATGCCAGGATCGTGAGCAACCTGAACGGCATCGACAATGTGATGCAGCGGGACAATATTTTCGGGTTCTACACAATCTATCTGCGCAACCTGCAGCAGAGCATGCTCTCGCTCTCCATCACCGCGGGGCCTGAGCACTACAGCATCGCGCAGTATCCTGAGGCGCTGCTCTCCAAGTGGACGCCCTCCGGCACCGTCTCCCTGGGATGGCAGGCGCACCTGTCCAGCGCGTCCGCAAGCTATACCCGGGCCGTGACCGGGGGCGGAGGCCTGCCGGGTGCCTACGAGGAAGACGGCGCCGAAGCTATGTATCGCCGGCAGCTCCGGCCCACTTGGGACTTTAACGTTTCAATGGTATACACCCGGAACAAGAGTGCGACTCCCGAGTTTGCCTTTGCTGTGCCCGGCGGCCACACGGTTACGGCAGGGGTGTCGGCCGATCACACGTTCTCGAAGAATCTCAAGATGACGTTCGGCTACGACTGGATGGACCAAAGCTACAAAGCAGTGGTTTCGCTGTCGCCAATCCCCATCAGCAACCGCGAATATTGCGCGATCACTTACCAGCTAACCCGACCCGTGGGAAGATAACGATGCCGGAAGTATTCGAAGAAGAAAAAGGCCAAAAATTCGATATCGAGCGCTATCTGGACATCGCGCGGCGGCGCCATATGTACTTTCTCGTTCCGCTGCTGCTCGGGTGGCTCCTGGTATGGTGCGTGAGCTGGGTCCTTCCGCCCCGCTATAAGTCCTCCACCCTGATTCTGGTGCAGGAGCCCACTTTGCCGAGGAACGTTGCGGATGTTGCCGGGGATCAAAGCGAGTTGCAGGCACGGCTGCAGACCATGCAGCAGGAGATCCTGAGCCGCACCCGCCTGCTGACGATCATCAATGGCATGCATCTGTATGACGACGGGCGCAAGCCGATGAGCGACGACGACAAGGTCGCGACCATGACCAAGGCGATCGATATCGATCTGGTGCGCGATACGCATAACAGTGTCACGGGATTCAAGATCAGCTATTCGTCCGATAATGCCCGCGTGGCCCAGGCAGTCACCGGACAGCTGGCTGAGCTGTTCATCAACGAGAACCAGCGGACGCAGTACCAGCAATCCGCGGACACAACCAGCTTTTTGAAAACACAACTGGAACAGGCGGCCCAGGCATTGGCAGAGCAGGAAGCCAAGGTGAAGAACTTCCAGGCCACGCATATCGGTGCGCTGCCAAGCGAGGCGCCGAACAATCTGGCGATTCTCGGCGGCCTCCAGTCGCAGCTGAATAACGCGCAGGACGCGCTGAACAACGCCACCCAGCAGCGCGCTCTGCATGAGACCGAGATTCAGCAGCTTCGCAGCAATCCCGTGGTCGCCGTCCATTCCGGCGACGTTCTCGATCCCAACAGCGTGCAGGCCATCGATATGCAGCTGGCAAAATTGCACGATCAGCTGACCGATCTGACCTCGCGATACACGGACAGCTATCCGGACGTGGTCAAGCTGAGAGCGCAGATCGCTCAGGTAGAGCTGCAGCGGAAGCAGGCTTTGGCAGCGGAAAAGACGAAAGAGTACAAGAGCCCCGACAGCCTGCCTCTGGCGCAGCTCCAGGCGCAATTGCAGGCGGACAACGTCGAAATCCAGAACCGCCAGAAGTCGATCGCCCAGCTGCAGGGCAGAATCGGGGAGTATGAGGCTCGCATTAATGCCGAGCCGAGCGCCGAACAGGGTCTGGCCGATCTCAACCGCGGGTACGCACAGTCTCAGGCCAACTACAACGATATCCTGAAAAAGATGCAGGAATCGCAGATGTCCACAAGTATGGAACAGATGCAGCAGGGGGAGCGTTTCCAGATGCTGGATCCTCCGAGCCTGCCTGACAAACCGGATTTTCCGAATCGGCTGGTGTTCTGCCTCGGCGGTTTGGTTGCAGGCCTGGTGTTTGGAGCCGCCTCGGTGGCTGCCTTCGAGTTTACCGATGACCGGCTGCGCTACGAATCCGAGATCAGCGAACTTCTGCCGGTGCCGGTGATTTGTGAAATTCCCGAGGTCAGCAATCCGGTCGATGCGCAACTGAACAAGCGCAAGACGCTGATCGGGTGGGCAACAGCAGCGCTCGTGGCTATGGTAATTCTCGCAGGCTCTGCAATCAGTTACTTGCACGGCTAGGCGCCGTCATCCATGTATAAGGCTTTCTTTAAGCTCGCCCGTAACCCCTTCGACCTGACGCCGGATCCGACCTATTTTGTCTCGACCCGCCGGCACAATGAGGCGTTGGCCGCACTGCACTACGGCATCCGGCGCCATAAGGGATTCGTGGTTGTGACGGGCGAGGTGGGAACGGGAAAGACTCTGCTGCTCCGCTGTCTGCTTCGCCTGCTGAAAGAAAGCAAGGATATCTCCTATGCCTACCTGTTCAACAGCCGCCTGACGCCTGCGGAGTTTTTGCAATACATTGTGGCCGACTTCGGGCTACCTTCTTCGGGGAAGAACAAAAGCGAACTGCTGCTTGATCTGGGGCAGTTTCTGGTGTCGCGCGGGTCAAAAGGCCTGACTACTGTGCTGATCGTCGACGAGGCGCACCACCTGTCCGAGGAGTTGCTGGAGGAGGTGCGCCTGCTGTCCAACCTGGAGACGACCGACGATAAGCTGCTGCAAATCGTCCTCGTGGGCCAGCCGGAACTGGATGACAAGCTGGATTCGATCGGGCTGCGGCAGCTCAAGCAGAGAATCGCGCTGCGCGCCCAGCTTGGACCGCTCGACGCCGAGGAGACCCGCGAGTACATCGACCATCGCCTCCATGTGGCGGGAATGGAGGGGGACTCGAAGCGGACCTTCCCACCCGATGCGGTGGCGGCCGTCTACCGCCATTCGCGCGGTTTCCCGCGGCTGATCAACACGATCTGCGAAAACGCACTCATCACCGCCTACGCGCGACAGATTCCGACGATTAGCGCCGATGTCATCGACGATGTGGCAAGAGAGTTCCGCCTCGACCGCGAATTCAGCGAGTCGGCAGGAAGCGGAACCCAGAATGAAATGGATGTACAACGAGCCGCGAAAGTCCTTCGCGACCTCTATTCAGCGCTGCGCAAGCCCGTGGCACGCAGTGCCGAGCTGAATTTGCCTGTTTCTCTCGAAGCGAGTGAGTATGAGCCGAATATTTGACGCCCTGCAGCGGTCAGAAGCCGAAAGGTCAGGAGCCCAGGGACCTCCGGTGGTGGATGCGACGGAACTACTCCGTCATGCCGAACGGCGTGCGGTTTCAGAATTTGGGGACAATGCCGTACCCGAATTCGAGACCGTGGCGCCGGCGAAGCCAGAGAAGATGGCCGTTCGCAGTGGACACCTGCCGCCAAAAAATGGCGTGTCCCTCGCCGGAAATGGCGTTCACGCGCCGCTACCCGTTGCGCCCGTTGCTGCTGAGGCCTCGCGGTCCCAGGAGCGTCCCGCGATCTTCGAGCAGTTCCAGTTGCTGCGGGTTTCCGTGCCCGCTCAGGGCCGGCTGGTCAGCGTTTCCGACAAACAGGGCGCGGCTGCGGAAGCGTTTCGACTTCTCGCGGTCCGTCTCCGCCACCTGCGGCGCGATCGCCCATTGAAAAGGATTCTCATCACCAGTTCGATTCCGCAGGAAGGGAAGAGCATGTGCTCGGCGAACCTCGCCTGCTCCCTGGCTCTGCGGGCCCCACAGAGAACGCTCCTGCTGGAAGGGGATATCCGGCGCCCATCCCTGGCGCCGATGTTCGGGCTCGCACCCCGGCCCGGCCTTTCAGAATGGTTGCGGGGGGAACGGGAACTGAAGGATAGTATTTGCTTCCTCGAGGGGCCCGGCCTTTGGTTTATGGCCGCGGGAAGCTCCTCAGCCAATCCCCTGGAACTGCTGCAATCCGCGAAGTTCTCGCAGCTGATGGATCAGTTGTCCGACCTGTTTGACTGGGTTGTGGTCGATTCGCCTCCGGTCCTTCCCCTGGCTGACACCAGTGTCTGGTCGCGTCTGTGCGACGGCACTCTGCTGGTCATCCGGCAGGGGGTCAGCGAGAAGCGCCAGTTGCAGAGAGGTGTCGAAGCGCTCGAGCCCCAGAAGCTGATCGGGGCCATCCTGAATTCTTCCAACAGTGCGCCTCACAGCGACTACTACTACGGCCCGCGGTCCGGCAACGGGTCGAGCTAAGCCGGGCACAAAGAGTTTCCGGGCAGGATCGGTGACTCGATCTGTGCCCGAAGAGCCGGTCACTCGGAAACCGGGATTGTTGAGCGATAGACACATTCGTCAAAGCACAAGCCAGTACTTCCATAAGTTCATATATCTTCTATTTTTTCGCACCTGATGTTCGAACATTCACGATGCTCGAAGGAGGAGCGAGTTGTGACTCTGCCAAGGATCAATAAGATCTCAGATATGGTGGACCCCATCTTTGATGCGGCCGCCTACGGGGAACGCGACGTTCTTGTCGAGGAATCGTTCAGGCGGCGGATCGCCATTGAGCGCAAGCGCACAGAACGTTCCAGAGAGCCCTTCCTGCTGATGCTGCTGGAAGCCGGCGCGGCGCAGAACGGCGACAGCCCCGACAAAACCCTGAACGGCATCGTCGCGGCCATGCAGTCCTCCACGCGCGAAACCGATGTGGTCGGCTGGTACAAGGACCGCAACACGGTCGGTGTTATCTTTACGGGACTGGTTGTCAGCGACAAGAGTTCGGTATTGAGCACCATCCTGGGCAGAGTGAGTACCGCTCTGCAGCAGGAAGTGACGCTGGAGAGATTCAACCAGATCACGTTCTCGTTCCACTTCTTTCCCGACGACTGGGACGGAGACGGTTCGGGCCGGCCAAGCGATCCCATCCTGTATCCGGATCTCTTCATCCCCAGCAACGACCAGCGGGTTCTTCTGCGCGTGAAGCGCGTGATGGACATTATGGGTGCCACGCTGATGATGATTGCGTGCCTCCCCCTGTTCGCCGCGATTGCGCTGGCGGTGAAGCTCACCTCGAAAGGTCCTGTGCTCTTCCGGCAGGATCGCATCGGGCAGTACGGCCGGCGCTTTACCTTCCTCAAATTCCGCTCGATGCGCGTCAACAACGACGAATCGGAGCACAAGGAATACGTCAAGCAGCTGATAGCGGGCGTGGCACAGGGGGTTCAGACTGCCAATGGCGAGTCCGTGTACAAGCTGGCCGGCGACAGGCGAATCACTCCGATCGGGAAGTTTCTGCGGAAGACCAGCCTGGACGAGTTGCCACAGTTCATCAACGTCCTTCGTGGAGATATGTCGCTGGTGGGTCCGCGCCCGCCGGTGCCCTACGAACTGGCCGCTTACCAGACCTGGCATCGTCGCCGCGTGCTGCAGGTAAAACCCGGAATCACCGGTCTGTGGCAGGTGACGGGCCGCAGCCGGGTACGTTTCGACGACATGGTGCGCCTCGATCTGCGCTATGCCATCTCCTGGACACCCTGGCTGGATCTGAAAATTCTGCTGCGTACTCCCGCCGCTGTCATCAAGGGCGCCTACTAAGTTCGCCCGTCCCATCGGGCTCCCGATTGATTCTCTTTTATGCGCGTCAGGTGGTGCTCCGCCGCGAGGTGGTGCGCCCTCCGTTTGTCAGCAGTTCCTGAAAGTGTGGTGACAATCCCGTGAATTTTGGTGTAATCGGCTACGGTTATTGGGGACCGAACGTAGTTAGAAATCTCGCCTCCCTCGAAGATTCTCAGGTTGCGGCTATAGCGGAGCTCAGCCCGGCCGCGCAGAAGCGCGCCCGCAAAGCTTACCCCGGCATCCATATCACTTCCGATGCGATGGAGGTCATCACTTCACCTGACATCGACGCGATTGCCGTTATTACTCCGGTATGGACCCATTACGAGCTGGCCAAGGCTGCTCTGGAAAACGGCAAACATGTGTTTGTCGAGAAGCCTTTCACCAGCAACGTAGCGCAGGGCGAGAAGCTGATCGATATCGCGATCCAGAAAAACCTGAGGATCATGGTGGATCACACCTTCCTGTTTACCGGCGCGGTCAAAAAGATCTCTCAGCTGCTCCGCGAAGGAACCCTGGGCAAGTTGTATTATTACGACTCCACCCGCGTTAACCTCGGACTCTTCCAGCACGATATCAACGTGCTGTGGGATCTTGCTCCGCACGATCTTTCCATCATGGATCATGTCATCGAGGGCAGCCCGGAGGCTGTCGTGGCAACCGGACAGTGCCACTTGAATTCCCACGAAGACGTCGCGTTCATGACGCTGTACTTTCCCGAGAACGTCATCGCACACATCAATGTGAACTGGTTGTCGCCGGTGAAGGTTCGCACCACCCTGATTGGCGGCGAGAAACGGATGCTGGTGTGGAACGACCTTGAAAACGATGAGAAAGTTAAGGTTTACGACAAAGGCGTGAACATCAACAACAGCGAGGGTCTGTATAAACTCCTCGTCAACTACCGCTCGGGAGATATGTGGTCTCCGCAGCTGGAACAGATCGAGGCGCTGCATCAGGAGCTGACTTACTTTGTGGACTGCATCTCCACCGGCAAAGACCCGTTCAATGACGGGTGCGCCGGCTTGCGCGTGGTCAAGATGCTGGAAGCAGCGAGCGAATCCATCGGCAAAAGAGGATCACTCGTCTATCTATGAGCTCTTTTAACTGCATTGCAGACGATGTGAAACTGGGCACGAACGTCCGGCTCTCGAAGTTCATTAATCTCTACGGATGCGAGATCGGCGACGACACCAAGATCGGCGCATTCGTCGAGATCCAGAAGAACGCCACGGTTGGCAGGCGCTGCAAGATTTCCAGCCACACCTTCATCTGTGAAGGGGTCGTGATCGAGGACAACGTCTTCATCGGTCACGGGGTCACCTTCATCAACGACAGCTATCCGCGCGCGACGACAGGCGATGGCCAGTTGCAAACGGAAGCCGACTGGAAGGTGGAACGCACCGTCATTCGCAGGGGCGCATCGATTGGATCGGGCGCCACCATCCTGTCCAGTACTACGGTCGGTGAAAACGCCATCGTTGGCGCAGGCAGCGTTGTCACCAAAGATGTCCCACCCAACACCATCGTGGCCGGCAATCCCGCCAGGATCCTTCGTTCCATCGAAGAAAGCAAAGAGGACCCCCATGCACGCGTCAAATGACATCCCCTTCCTCGATCTCGTCACCCCCCATGTTGAACTGGAAGAAGAGCTGACCGCCGTTTTCCGCCGCGCCCTTTTCAGCGCAGGGTTTGTGGGCGGACCCATGGTCGAGGACTTCGAAAAAGCCTTTGCTGCGTTTTGCGGCACCACACATTCCGTTGCCGTGAACAGCGGAACCGATGCCCTTCGCTTTGCCTATATGGCGTGCGGCATCGCACCGGGCGATGTCGTCGTGACGGTATCCAATACCTTTATCGCCACGACCGAGTCGATCTCTCAGGTCGGAGCGATTCCGGAATTCGTTGACATCGACAAGAACACCTATAACGTCTCCATCGAGCGTCTGCAGGAGTTCCTGGAGCAGAGATGCAGCCGCGATGGATCCGGACGTCTCATCAGCAAACGGCACCAGCGGCCGGTCACCGCGATCGTCCCGGTCCATCTGTATGGTCAGATGGCGGACATGGATTCCATCCTGCGGCTGGCCGGCGAGTACGGGCTGCAGGTGATTGAAGATGCCTGCCAGGCGCACGGTGCGGAGTACTTCTCCGGCAAGCTGAACCGCTGGATGAAGGCCGGCACCATGGGTCATGCCGCCGCGTTCAGCTTCTATCCGGGCAAGAACCTCGGCGCGCTCGGCGAAGGCGGCGCGGTGACGACCAATGACGCTGCAGTCGCGGCGAAGATCAAAATGATTCGCGAGCACGGCCAGGCGAAGAAGTACTACCACGACATGGAAGGTTACAACGGCCGGCTGGACTCGGTGCAGTGCGGACTGCTGCATGTGAAACTGGGCCACCTTGCGAAGTGGAACGCGCTGCGCCGCGACCGGGCCGCGGAATATGACCGTTTGCTGGCCGGCAACGATGCCCTCGTCTGCCCCTATGAGCCCTCATGGTCGCGCGCCGTCTATCACCTTTATGTCGTGCGTACCGCCGATCGCGATGGTCTGGCGCAGCACCTGAAAAAGGCAGGAATCGGCACCGGCGTTCACTATCCGGTTCCGCTCCACCAGCAGAAGGCATACGCGTCACTGGGCTACAGGCCAGACGAACTGCCGGTGTGCACGCAGCTGGCGACCGAAATCCTTTCCCTGCCCATCTTCCCGCAACTCACCGCAGTGCAGCAGGCGCGCGTGGTGGAGGAGATCGAGAACTTTGCGGGACCGGGACGCGCCCCCGCCGGGCCGACCGTTCTGGCTGCGCGGAGCTAAAGCATGCAAAGCAGGGCTCGAACCGGCGAGCTGCGCCGGCGGATACAGCCGTGAGTATCCGGTTCGATCGCACCGGCACGCTGTATCTCGCCGCCCCATTGCTTGGTGTGCTGGCGCGGGGCCGCGAGGGCAAAATTCCGATCCTCATGTACCACAGCGTCGCCGACGAGGACGAATCGGCTCTGCAGCCGTACTACTGGATCGCGACAACTCCGGCTCAGTTCTTACAGCAGATGACGTTGCTGCACGAGCGCGGCTATCGGACAGCGAGCCTCGCTTCGGCGGTGGGACTGCTGCAGGATGGCCGGGGCACGGTCGAAAGGACGGTGGTCATCACCTTCGACGATGGCTATCGAAACTTTTGCCGGCATGCCTTTCCTGTGCTGGAGCGGTTCGGGTTTGCCGCCACCATGTTCCTGCCTACGGCGTCGATCGGCGATCGGCCCGAGGTCTTCAACCGGAGGGAGTGCATGACCTGGGCCGATGTGCGGGAGCTGCAGCAGCGGGGCATCTCTTTCGGATCGCACACGGTCACTCATCCCCAGCTCCACGGGCTCGATCCGGATCGCATCCGTGAGGAGATCCTGCGGTCGCGGCAGACGATTGAGGACAAAACGGGCTGCGCAGTCGATTCCTTCGCCTACCCGTATGCTTTTCCGCAAACGGACGCCGCTTTCAAAGCGATGCTGCGGGCGATTCTGGAAGAGAGCGGCTACCGTTACGGGGTCTGCACGCAAATTGGGCGGGCTGGAGCGGCCAGCGATCCTCTGTTTTTGGAACGACTTCCGGTCAACAGTGCCGACGATCCTAAGCTGTTGCAAGCCAAATTGGCGGGGGCCTATGACTGGGTAGGTGGCCTGCAGTCGCTGGCCAAGCGGGTTCGCAGGCCCCGCACGAAAGCGGGGAGCCAAAAGTAATCGGGGCAACACCTTTTTACGCGCTTCTCAGCGCACACCCTGAGCGGATTGGCGCAGATCGAGCCATTTTTGCCGTGATGCCGACAGCTTAGGGGCCCTTCAGAGGGGTCCTCCCGGCCCAGGAGCAATATGAGAATCAGCGAGATAAAGGGGGATGTTACCGAAGTTCATAGTTTTCCGCGGGGTGATGTGCCAAACGTCACTTTCCTGTTCGGGACTGGTCATTGGTTTGCATTCGACAGGCAGACCACGTCCCGCACAGATGGTAATGTTCAGGGCGAAATCCCGGAGGAACTCTGTCCATGTTGAGGAAGATGCGTGTAGTGAGTGCTGCGTTTGCCGCGGCACTGAGGAATCCCAGGTTCATAACGATCGTTCTGTTGCCGTTTTGCGCGGTCGCAGCGAAGGCAAATGACGTTTATATCGCTCAAACGGCTGCGGGATCAGCCAACGGGTCGAGCTGTGCGAACGCCTTTGCTTACACTTACTTCAACACAAAGGGAAACTGGACCTCCAGTATTGCCAGCGGCACGCAGATCGGTCCCGGGAGCACCGTTCATGTGTGTGGAACCATCACGGTTGGCGCGAATACTGAGGCCCTTGTGTTTCAGGGGAGCGGCCTCAGCGGTAGTCCGGTCACGTTGTACTTCGAGAGCGGCGCGATGCTTGCGTCTCCGGAATGGCCTCCTCAGGGCTCGGGCGGCGCCATCGACGTCAGCAATCAGAATTATGTCGTCATCAACGGAAACGGCGGTGCCAACGGAGCCACGCAGGGCATCATCGAGGCAACGGCCACCGGCGATTCAGGAGCAGCCTGCCCCGGCGGATCCTGTACGTACCACGACGACAGCAACGGCATTGAGGCCGACAGCAGCAACAACCTGACGGTGGAAGGGCTTGCCATCATTGACATGTACGTTACTGCTTCCGGTGTGCCGAATGGCGGCGGCGGCGCCTGCATGTGGGGCCACGGCTCATCAAGTAACTGGACGATCACCAATAATCTGATGCACGACGTGAGCTGGTGTGTCAATCTGCAGTTTGACAGTGGGACATCTTCCGGCATCACGATCTCGAATAATCAGATCTACAACATTGACCATGGAATTGCGATTGGCGGTCCGCATGCAGGCAACACACTGAGCAACGTCAATGTCTTCGGCAACAATATCCACGACTACTCGAACTGGGACACTCCCGGCGACGTATGGCATCACGACGGCATCCACATATGGGGTTATAACGACGACGGCTCCGATACCATCACGGGCCTCAATATCTACAACAACAAGTTTGGCGGCTGCATCGGCCAGAACGTGACCTCGCACATCTTCGTGGAGTACAACAGCGACAACACGCATAATGTCGCGATCTACAACAACACGCTCATTGATACCTGCAATGGCGCGGACAATGACGGCCTGATTAACATCGACGATGATGGGGAAGCGGTCTACAACAACACATTCATCGGCACCGCTGGCGATACGTGCATGGGCGTATCGGACGCGACAAACGTGACTTACGTCAACAATGTCGCGAGCGGGTGCGGTACCCTGATCTGGGCGGACCAAAGCGCGAGCTTTGCTTCCGGGGGCCTGCACAACAACATTTATGCGAGCTGCTCAGGAAGCAACTGCTTCGCATACCGCGGAAACTTTTCCGGATCGGTTTCCACCTGGCAGGGCGCAACCGGGCAGGACGCGGCTCCTTCGGCATACGTAGCCAATGCCAACCTGTCTCCTGCCGGTGTGCCTCTGGCCGGCTCCCCGGTCATCGGTGTCGGGGCGAACCTGACATCCCTGAGCCTCACTACCCTGGACAGCGACATTGTCGGCAATCCTCGCGCAACGAGCGGCGCATGGACGGCAGGTGCCTATTCGACTTCCGGTACCGCTCCTCAACCGCCGACAGGCCTGACAGGTACGGTCGTCGCAAACTAGAGCGGGTTGCTGTCTGACTACAACCAGCTCTTCGTCGATATCCAGGAAAAAACGCCGCTGAGTTTCTGCGCCGTCCGCCACATTCGTGGTGGACGGCGCTGGCTTCAGCCCTGCGAAAATGAATCTGGCAAAATGAATCAGTGAGTACCCCATGAAGAAACTGATTCCCTTTTTTGCTGTCGCTCCGGCCTTCCTGCTCATTGCCGCTTTCGTTATGACGCGTTCGGCATTCGCAGGCACTCGTTACATTGCGCAGTCTGCAGGAACCTTCAGCAGCGGGACGGCTTGCAAGGGGCAGACCACAATCACGCCCGACACATTCAATGAAATGACGAGCTCGCCGGGAGATGTGAACTACATTTGCGGGACGATCACGGGTTCCGCAGGTGTGCAGCTCCTGACCCCGAAGGGAGACGGCTCTGCGGGGAATCCGGTCACGATCAGATTCGATACCGGCGCCATTCTCGAGGCGCCTTATTTTGCTCCCTCGCCGAACGGCGGCTGCGGCGGAGCGATTTGCCTCTACGGATTGAGCTATTACACCATCGACGGCCAGAACACCGGCACGATTGAGAACACAGCCAACGGCACCGACCTGGCCAATAACCAGCCTACCGAGGCCATCGAAGGCTTCAACTGCAATCACTGCACCGTTGAGAACCTAACGATTGCGAACATCTACGTGCATACTTCGCCCAGCGACAGGTCCGCGAATGCGGCCGCCCAGCGCTGTATCTCAATCAGCGGATCGGACTGGCTGATACAAAACAATGTGATGCACGATTCAGGTTGGTGCCTGTACAACAACTTCAACAACGGCGATGCCAGCGTGGTGATCGCCGGAAATACGATCTACAACATGGACCATGGCTGGATGCTGGCCAGCCAGGTATCCGGAGGAAATTCCGGACCGTTCATTTTTCACAACAATACGGTCTATGGATACGCGGCGTGGGATACCGGTTCTGCAGACGTCTATCACCACGACGGTATTCACTGCTTTACGAGCCAGACCAAAGGATCGCCGGCGCATATTACGTTGCTCGCGATCTACGATAACCTCTTCAAAGGTCCCATCGGCCAGAATGTCACCGGGCACATCTTTATCGAAGGCGGTGGAGGTTCCGGTTCCACGCCCTGCGCCGATTCCAGCTCGGGCATTGCCGTCTACAACAACGTTGCGACGGGGGATCAGCCTGACAACAACGGTCTCTTCGATCTGGCCAGCGGCAACTTTACTGCCGCACACGGCGGTGGCGTCTACAACAATACTTTGACCAGCACCGCAGGACCCGGAACGGGCGTTTGCTTTACCGCCAACAGCGATGTGAGCGGTATGGCGTTTGAGAACAATACTCTCAGTGGCTGCAACCAATTGATTGAGACCGACAGCATTCCGTTCACACCGGACTACAACCGATATGGAAATGGTGGGAACAATGCTTTCGTCTGCCATGGGAAGTACTATCCGTCCTCGGAGTTTTCCTCCTGGCAAAGCTGCATCGGCGGCGACTCACACTCGGCTTACACTTCGTCCCTTAAGCTGAACAGCACCGATCAGCCTCAGTCAAGATCCCCGCTGATCGATGCCGGTATCAATCTGACTTCGCTCTGCCCCGGCTCGATGTCGCCCCTGTGTTCCGATTATGCCGGGACTCCGCGCCCATCGACTGGCGCATGGACCGTGGGTGCATATTCGACTTCCGATTCTGATCGAAGCCAACCCCACCGCTGACCGGCACGATTGTCATAAACTACAGCCAACGCTTTCCTGAATAATCGGAAAGCTCTTCCTCGGTATTCCATGACCACCAGGTTCTCTGCGCCTTCTTCCAGCCGTGCGCTCACCGCTTCCATTGGGAAGAACACGCTCTTCGGCGTGGGTGGAAATCTTGTGCATGTGCTGGCCCGGATCGTCGTGGTCCCGGTGATGATCCGGCACCTGGGGCTGGGTGGTTACGGCATCTGGGCCGTTCTCATGTCCATTGCCGCCTACATCACTCTGGGCGGAGCAGGCGTCAAATCTGCGTTCCAGAAATATGTGGCGGAGGCAACCGGCACCGGCGATTACGATCGGGCCAGCCGCTTGCTGAGCACAGGTACCGCTGCGGTCCTGGTGCTTTCCGTTGTTGTTCTCGTGCCTCTCGCCGTCTTCTCCCATTCCCTGGCCGTTGCGGTTGGAGTGCCGGCGAGCTTTCTCGTCCCTGCCTCCCTGGCGATTCGCTATCTGGCGCTCACGGCGATCGTGGCCAATGTGAGTCAAACCTGGCAAAGCATCCTGATGGGTGCGCACCGCATTGACTTGCGGGAGAAGTTGAACGTTGTTCTCGATCTTCTCAACGCAGCAGCAACCATTGCTCTTCTTTATGCAGGGTTCGGATTGCTGGCGGTAGCCGTTGTGTTTTGCGTGTATCAGGTTGCCGGCGGTCTCTTGTGGTTTCTCTACTCTCGCCGCATTCTTCCCGACGTCCATATCGCGTCCAGATTCGTCACGCGAACGGTGGTAAAAGAGCTTGTCCGGTTCGGTGGAAGCTATCAGCTGGTCAGCATGCTGGAGTTGCTGTACGCGGCGATCCTGCCCGTAGCCATCCTGAAATTCTTTGGAGCCAATGCGGCGGGAGTCTTTGCGCTGGCCGCCCGCCTGGTGAGTTTTGCCACGCTGATCCAGGGCTCGTACCTTCAGGCCATACTCTCCGGTGGAAGCCTTGTTTACGCCTCAGGGTCTGCTGAACAAACCAACGCATTTATCGTCAAATCATTCAAAGCGATGGCTGTGCTTTCCATCCTTCCTCTGGCCTTTATCGCCCTCTATGGAGCAAAGATCGCCTTTGTCTGGACCGGCAAAACCGATCCTCTTCTGGAGGGAGCGGTTTGTCTCCTGTGTGCCGGTGGCGTGTGCAGATCCCTGAGTTCGTTGTTTCGCGTGCTTTACAGAGTCTCGGGGGGGGCCGTGATGGACAACGCGCAGCTGCTCCTGGGGCTGGGGGTTGCCTTCCTGCTTTGGCCCTTCGGCCCGAAGATCGGGTTCTTAGGCATGGTGGGCGGTGTGAACTTCGTGGGGCAGCTTCTGGGGCTGATCCTGATGGGCCTGAGCCTCTCTTCCCGATTCAAGGGATTCAGTGCCCGCGCGCTGGCGCCCACTCTCTTCAGATTCTGCGTTGCCGCCGCCGTAATTCTAGGCGCCTCCGTCGTCGCTCTCTATCTGAGATTCTCCTGGGGAATCAATCCCCGCGTTCTCGACACGATTCGACTCCTGACCGCCGCTGGAATCAGCCTGCTTGTCGCCCTGCCCGCTCTGCTCTTCACCGGCTCGGTATCGCGCTCTGAAGCGCGAACGATGCTCAATACTGTTTCCCGAAAATTTGCAGCTCCTGCCTGATCATGCATCGCGGGAAACATCACCAAGGACACACCCACTCCATGATTGCCAACGACGCGCCAACCATTACCGCACCTCCAGCCAGCTGCACCGGTCAGCGGACGTGCCCCATTTGCGCACAGCCCGATCCAATACCCTGGCTGGCCGCGCCGGACAGGTTCCATGGACGCACAAAGCAGCATCAGCTCCTGCGATGCGCTTCGTGTTCGATGGTCTGGCTCGACGACCCCCCGTCAAAATCCGAGATGGGCATGCATTACGGCCCGGATTATGACCGCACCATCTCTGAGGCTGCAAAAGCACCCCAGCACTGGTTCGACCGCCGCAACGAGGTTCTTCGTCTTAAGCCCGGCGGTGGCGCGATTCTCGACCTTGGCTGTGCAACCGGCGGGTTTCTGAGCACACTGCAAGGACCCTCCTGGAAGCTCTTCGGCATTGAAATGTCGGAGGAGGCGGCGCGCGAGGTGCGCAGTCGCTGCGGTGCTGAGGTTTTCGTTGGGGATATTCTGGATGCACCCTTCCCGCCCAACAGCTTTGACGTGATTACCTGCTTCAATGTCTTCGAACACGTGTACGAGCCGAAGGAGGTCCTCGCCAGAGTGGCTAAGTGGCTCAAGCCCGGCGGCGTTTTCTACACCCTGATGCCGAACATCGATTCCGCCGGCGCCCGCATCTTCCGCTCTTATTGGTATCCGTTGGAATTGCCGCGGCACCTCTCCCATTTCTCCCCGGCTACTCTTCGAAGAGTCGCGCAGTCTGCCGGACTACGCGAAGTCTCCCTGGAAACCTGGCGCGAATTATTCTTCGAATCCAGCACTCGCTTCATATTCGATGACGTGGTGAAGAAATTCGGCATCTCACGCCCCCCGCTCTCCAAGTCGACCGATGATGCGCGCCTGCCCTGGAGAATTATGCGCAAGATTTATCGGCTGACTCTGCTGCAATTGTTTACTGCCGCGGCATCCCTGGCCGGCGCCGGTGAAACGATCGCGGCCGTCTTCACAAAATAGAGCACGGCATGAAGATCTGGAAACTTAACTCTGTGCAGACACTGGCTCGAAAACGGATTGGCCCAGCATTCATCCGGGCCTTTTGTGAGGCGGTTCTATATCGCGGGAGAAGCCTCCACCTGCTCCAGCTTGAATGGAGCAGAGACTGTCCGCAGCCGGGCACCGGGTCAAAGCACCTGGCACGCACGGGAATACGTCGAAAGAGAGTGTTCCATGATTGGAAATGAAAGACAGCTTCGTGTCGCCTACAGCTTTCCATTTCGACTCGGCGCAAGCAGGATCTGTTACACAGCATGGCAGCAGGTGAACGGACTGGCGGCAGCCGGCGTGGATCTGCTCGTCTATCCCGCCTCTCTTGGGCGAGTTGTGCCTGCCGGGGTTCGGGTCTCGCAGACACTTGCGGTTGGGAAGTGGCGCGTTCCATACAGGGTCCTGGGAACCGAGCGAGCGCTTGCACTGCACGACAGAATCGTCGCACGGCGACTTGAAAAATCAGCTGGCAGCATCGACCTCATTCATGTGTGGTCACTCGGCGCCTGCGAGACTTTGAAAACCGCGATTCGACTGGGAATCCCCACAGTTCTGGAAAGACCCAATGCACATACGCGATTTGCCTATGAAATCGTGCAGAAGGAATGTGAGTCCATTGGCGTAGTGCTTCCTCCCGGTCATGAACATGCTTACAATGCCGACAGACTGCAAAAAGAGGAAGAGGAATACCGCCTCGCTACAAGACTTTTGTGTCCCTCGGAATTCGTAGTGAAGACGTTCCTTGACTATGGATTCCGCAGAGAACAGCTGGTTCGCCATATATATGGCTATGACGAGTCGGTCTATTTCCCCGACCCGCAGCCGAGAAACGCCGGCGCCGGCCTGACGATGTTGTTTGTGGGAGTATGTGCGGTAAGAAAAGGGCTGCACTACGCCCTCGAAGCATGGCTTAAGTCACCAGCAAGCGAAAAAGGTACGTTTCTGATTGCAGGCGAGTTTCTTGCCGCCTATCGGGAGAAACTGGAGCCGATGCTCTCCCATCCCAGCGTTCAGGTGCTTGGTCATCGAAATGATGTCCCGGAGTTGATGCGAAAGAGTGATCTTCTCATCCTGCCGAGTATTGAAGAGGGCTTTGGTCTGGTCATCGCGGAGGCAATGGGCAGCGGCTGTGTGCCCCTGGCCTCTGAAGCATGCACCGACATCTGCATCCATATGAAGACAGGGCTCGTGCATCGCGTCGGCGATGTTGATACCATAACTGAGCAAATTACGCTGCTCGATAGAGACCGTGCACTGCTTGAGAAATTGCGCGTTGGCGCACTGGAGTACCGCCCGGAAATCACCTGGAAAGCAGCAGGCCGGAAGCTGCTGTCGGCCTATCAGGAGACAATCGCGGATTATCGTCGCTCTGCCGAAGTGCTACAAAATAAGTCACCCATGGCCGTCGCAAGCTCGTAAGAGAGTGAAGCGCCTGCGCATGCTCCACCGCTCGTCGTTTGCAGAGAAGCAATGCAAGCTCCTTTAGAGTTCAACCAGCGGGATTTAGGCCACGGCGCATCAGGAACGGTACTGCACCCCATAGTCGCGGTAGGGTTGCTGATCACCATCGTGCTGATGCTGCGACGGCCACGGAAATACGTGATCGTCCCTCTGCTTCTTTGCACATTCCTGGTTCCACGTGGCCAGGAAGTGATGGTGGCCGGCGCGCATTTGTACGTTCGCCTCATTCTGGCTCTCGCTGGATTCATCCGTGTTGCGAAGGACAAGTTTCTTATTGCTGGTGGCTTGAACAGCGTTGACAAGATTGTTATCGTCTGGGCCTGCTATCGCGTCTTTGCGGCTATCGTCACAAACTGGCCGGTCGGCGTCAGCGAGCAGATGGCGTTGCTGCTGTCGGTGTTGTGTGGCTACTTCCTTCTTCGTTATCTGATCCAAACTGAAGATGACGTAGCTCGGGCGGCGAAGACCCTGGCGGTTATCGCCCTGATTCTGGGCATCAGCATGGTGCTGGAACGCCGTTTCATGGTCAATCTTTTTGGATACTATCTGGGCGGGTCGCCGACAGGTCCTGAGATCAGAAATGGCGCAGCCCGAGCTCAGGCGACTTTTGGCCACTCGATTCTTGCCGGCTGCTTTGGCGGTACGCTGGTCCCACTCTTCGTCTGGCTGTGGAGCAGGAAGGCGAGGGTCGCAGCAGTCGCAGGGATTGCAGGATCCATCATGATGGTGCTGACCGCCAATTCCAGCACGCCTGTACTGGCGTTGGTAGCCGGAATACTCGGTCTCCTCTTGTGGCCCGTTCGACGGTCAATGAAGGCCATCCGCTGGGCAATCGTGATCCTTATCGTGGGTCTGGCGATCGGGATGAATGCTCCCGTGTGGTACATCATCGCGCATATCAATGTTGTCGGCGGTTCCGGGGGATATGACCGCGCTTTCCTGCTCGATACCTGCGCACAGCATTTCAAGGACTGGTGGCTCATCGGCACAAACCAGAATGGCAACTGGGGCTATGATATGTGGGATCAGTCGGATCAGTTCGTGGCCGAAGCTGAGATAGGCGGGCTTGTTACGCTGGTCTGCTTTATTGCCATCATCACGAAATGTTTCAGCCGCCTTGGAACCATGAGGAGGCGCGTAAGACCGAAACAGCAGTGGCTGCTGTGGTGCCTCGGCTCCATTATGCTCGCCAACATCTTTGCCTATTTCGGGGTGGCCTACTGGGATCAGACGCAGGTCTGGTGGTTCGCATTCCTGGCCATGATCTGCGCCATGACGGTCCCGCCCCGGCCGAGCGCATCGACAAAGCCTGTTCCACCAGCTTCGACGGCGGAAATGTCGCCGGACCCGGAAGAAGCTCCAGCGGTTTCCGCAGCGGTACTGTTTTCCGAGCTTCGAACAACAGTTCGGCCCTGGAGTGCCCAGGAGCTATGACCGACCTCTCGATCATCATCGTCAACTGGAACTCCACAGCATATCTTCTGAAATGCCTGGAGAGCATCTACGCGCAGACACACGAGGCAGCGTTTGAGATTATCGTCGTCGATAACGCTTCGCCCGATGCCGATATCGGGATCGTGAAGCAGCAGTACCCGGACGTCGTCGTGATCGAGAGTCCGGTGAACCTGGGATTCGCGGGCGCGAACAACCTCGGGTTCCGCTCCTCGACAGGCGAATATGTGGTCTTCCTGAACCCGGACACAGTGCTGATCAACCCGGCTTTCGATCTCATCCTCCGGCAGGCAGGCTCCCTGGCTTCTGTGGGTGCAATGGGTTGCACGCTGCTGAATGAAGATCGGTCCGTTCAAACGGCTTGCATCCAGACGTTTCCCACTATTCTGAACCAGCTGCTGGATCTGGATGTTCTTCGCAACCGCTTTCCTGCCTGTCCCCTGTGGAATATTGCGCCGCTGTTTGCCGGCGGTACGAAACCGAGCCGCGTGGAGGTTATTTCGGGGGCCTGCATCATGTTCAGGCGAGAAGTCTTTGCGCAGATCGGGCAGTTCAGCGAAGAATACTTCATGTACGCCGAAGACCTGGATCTTTGTTGCAAGGCGGTGCAGGCCGGCTTTGCGAACTATTACATTCCTCAGGGCCAAATCATCCACTACGGCGGTAAAAGCAGCGTCCGGCGACGGGCTGTCGTGATGAAGTGGAGATCGATCCTTCAGTATGTCGCGAAGCACCGCGGTTACGGCTATCAATTGGTTTTTCGAGCAGCGATGGCGTGCAGTGCTCTCATCCGCCTGGTACTGTTGATGGCTGCGCTGGCGGTGAGCCGAGGGGCGCGCAGAAACTCGGCCCGCAATGCCTTATTGAAATGGTGGCTGATTCTCGGCACGATGGCCACCCGTTTTGAGCGAAAGCAAATGCCTAAGAGCGTGACGACAGAAGGAGCGCCCGGGGTTTAGCTGTGCCGCGTGCAGTGGCGCGGAAGCATGTCGACGGCGAGAACAATCTATGTGCGGAATCTGCGGCAAGTTGAATTTCGATCGGGAGAAGCCAGTCTCCAGCGGCCTGTTGAAACGAATGGCCGACACCATCTCTCATCGTGGTCCGGACGATGAAGGCTACTATCGGTCCGGCCCAGTGGGCCTGGGCTTTCGCCGTCTTTCCATCATCGATCTGGCAACGGGTCATCAACCGCTGTCGAATGAGGATGGGACCGTCTGGATTGTCTTTAATGGGGAAATCTATAACTTCGAGGAACTCCGTGACGATCTCCTGGCCCGAGGCCATATGTTCCGTACTCGCACGGATACCGAAGTGATCGTTCACCTCTATGAGGAATTCGGGCCGGCCTGTGTAGAACGACTTCGGGGCATGTTCGGATTTGCGATTTGGGATGAGCGCCAGCAGACGCTGATGCTGGCCAGGGACCGGGTGGGAATCAAGCCTGTTTATTACGCCATCGGAACGGATTCGCTCGTTTTTGGGTCGGAAATCAAGGCCATCCTGGCCGATCCGGAGATCGGCGCTCGGGTGCGGCCTGAAGTCGTCGATCGCTTTCTTACCTTCTATTTCGTTCCTGGCGAGGATACTCTCTTCGAGAACATCTTCAAGTTGCGACCTGGCTCGTACATGATCGTACGAGAGGGTAATGCGGAAATTCATCAGTACTGGGACCTGGATTTCAATCCGACCCCGATATCCACAGCAGACGCTGAAAAGCAACTTATCGAACTTCTGGATGAATCCGTCCGGCTGCACATGATCAGTGACGTTCCGGTCGGCATTCTGCTCAGCGGCGGCGTGGATTCCACGGCCATGGTGAGCTTTGCCAGCAGCAGAACCGATCACACCCTGGGCAGTTTTACTCTGGGTTTCGGATCGACAGAGGTTCCAGATGAGCGTCCCTACGCTCGGATCGCTGCGCAGCGCTACGGAACCGACCACCACGAGATGTCGATTTCGGCCGGTGACTTCAAAGACTTCCTGCCCCGGTATGCGTGGTACATGGAAGAACCCGTGTGCGAGGCGCCCGCGGTCGCGCTGTATTACATCACGAAGCTGGCTCGGGAATCTGTGAAGGTCCTGATCTCCGGTGAAGGTGGCGACGAGGCCTTTGCGGGCTATCAGACTTACCGCGGTGTTTTGTGGGTGGAGCGGCTCAAGAGCGCCCTGGGGCCATTCAAGGGCCCTGTCTCTTCCGCCGCCGGCGCTGCCAACCGGTTCCTCAAGAATCCACGAGTGGCCAAGTATGCACCACTTCTCGCAAACTCATTCGAGGATTATTACTATAGCCGCAGCTCGGGTCCTGACTCGTTCTTTAACAGAAGTCACAACACGCTTTACTCCGGCGATTTCGCGAACCTGAGCAATAAGAACTTCGCCACTCGCCCCATGAAAGGCATCATGGCGAGATCCCAGGGCTTTGGCCTCGTCAACCGGATGTTATATGTGGACACTAAAACATCGCTGCCCGATGATCTGTTGCTCAAGGCAGACAAGATGACCATGGCCAACTCCATCGAACTTCGCGTCCCATTCCTCGATCACAAACTGCTCGAATTTGCCGCTTCACTCCCGGAGAACCTGAAAGTCCGCGGTCTTACCACCAAGTATCTTGCCAAGCGGGCACTCTCGAGCCGTATTCCTGAGCCAATCCTGAAGCGACGGAAAGCGGGCTTCCCAGTACCATTCAACACCTGGCTGCGAACCGACCTTAAGGAGTTCGTTCATGAGGTGCTGCTCGATCGCGCGACCATCGAGCGTGGCTATTTCAACACCGCGTGCATTGAAGGGATGCTTCGTGCCAATGCTGAATCCGGCCTCTATGCAAAGGAAGTCCTCTCGCTTCTCACCCTGGAATTGTGGCATCGGGCTTTCCTGACAAGCAATACAGGAGTCAGCCCCGAGCCCGTTCAGGTCTGACAGAGCATCATTGGCACGATTGCTGCGCACCGATAAGTTATGTCACCCAACACCGTAAAATATGTGATCATCTCGCCGGTTCGGGATGAAGAAGCCAATCTCGCGCGGACGATTGAAAGCGTGATCAATCAGTCCGTGCGTCCATGCGAGTGGATGATCGTGAACGACGGCTCGACTGACAGGACTGCCGCCATTGCAGACAGCTATGCCCTGCAGCATGACTGGATCAGGGTATGCCATCGGGATAACCGCGGTTTTCGCAAGGCCGGCGGGGGCGTGGTGGATGCCTTCAACGATGGCTATCGGAATTTGCGAGCCAAAGACTGGGACTTTATTGTCAAGCTCGACGGCGATCTCTCCTTTAGTCCCGAATACTTCCAGTCGTGTTTCCAAGCTTTTGAAGCGGAGGAGAAACTCGGGATAGCTGGTGGCACAATCTATAACGTTATTAATGGACAGGCTATCCCGGAGGTCTGTCCGGCGTTTCATGTTCGGGGAGCCACCAAAATCTACCGCCGCGCATGCTGGGACGCTATCGGCGGATTCTGGCCGGCGCCCGGCTGGGATACGATGGACGAGGTCAAGGCGCAGATGCTTGGCTGGGCGACACGTACCCTGTCAGAACTGCAGGTCCTTCACCATCGGCCGACAGGCAAGAATGACGGAACCTGGGGCGCTGGGTTCAAGAACGGCAGAGCGAATTACATCTGCGGTTATCACCCTCTTTTCATGTTATTGAAATGTGCCAAGCGGCTCAGAGAGAAGCCGTATCTGATTCAGTCCGCGGCTCTGTTCTGGGGATTCATCTCCGGATATTTGCAGAGGGTTCGCCAGGTGGATGATCGGGCAACTATTCAGTACCTGCGACGCCAGCAACTCAGCCGCCTGCTGGGGGGCAAAACAATCTGGCGGTAGCCAGTTCTGTTGTGATTCGATGCTTCGCCGGCTCGCTTGAACCTCTGGATCAGCGAGTGAGGGACACGGTGGAAGATCGGATGAACGCGCCAATGGATGCCGAAGCGGAAGTGCAGTCGTTCGCTGCTTACCATTTCGGTTTGGATGAGATTTCGCGAGCTTCGATAGCCGGGCGAAAGCTTTCGTTCGGGCTCAGGTTGGGAGATGCTGATGTTGGAGCAGACAGTTGCAGAGCAAAACCGAGGCACGATGGAAGGCAGTGACGACTCCTTACCACGCGGGGTGCCCCGGGTGGTGAAGCAGGTTTACGAGCTGGATCCTCTGTCCGACCCGCGATGGCCCGCCCTGGTGGCAACGCACCCGCAGGCGTCTGTGTTTCACACGCGCGAGTGGCTCACGGCTCTGCAAAAAGCCTATGACTACCGGCCGCTGGTCCTGACCATGTGCCCGCCGCACGTCCCCCTGAACAGCGGTATCGTGTTCTGCGAGGTCAGGTCCTGGCTCACCGGGCGACGCCTTGTCTCGCTGCCTTTTTCGGATCATTGCGAGCCGCTGTTGAACGAGCCCGCCGCACTGGGAGCTTTGCTGACGCATGCACGCAGGGCGGTGGAAGCGGGGCGTTACAGACGAATGGAGATTCGGCCGCACTCGGCTCAGAGCGAGGACATTGCCGGTTTTCAGCCCAAAGGCGGTGCCGTTCTGCACCGGCTGGACCTGACCTCGTCGACCGACCAGTTGTTTCGCAGCTTTCACAAGGATTGCATCCAGCGGAAGATCCGCCGCGCCGAGCGCGAGAACCTCGTGTACGAGGAAGGGAACTCCGAGGCGCAGCTCCTGGATTTTTATCGCCTGATGACCATGACGCGCAGACGTCACGGACTGCCGCCCCAGCCGCTGCGGTGGTTTCGGGCGCTTGTCGGCGCCTTCGGTTCGAACCTCAAGATTCGAATCGCCCGCAAGGACGGCGCGGCCGTCGCCAGCATCATCACGCTTTCCCATCGGCAAACTATGGTCTACAAGTACGGCTGCAGCGAGGCTTCCGCGAATAAGTATGGAGGCACGCCGATGCTCTTCTGGCGAACGATTCAGGAAGCGAAGCGCAATGGCCAGAACGAACTGGATATGGGACGCTCCGATCTTGACGACCCCGGGCTGAGCGTATTCAAGGAGCACTGGGGGAGCATCCCTGCACCACTGACCTATTGGAGATATCCCGCCAAAGAGTCGCGAACCAAGCCGGCGTGGCAAAAGTCTCTGGCGAATCGGGTGGTTTCAGCCAGTCCGGATCGCGTCCTGCAACTTGCGGGGAATGTTCTCTACCGGCACATAGGCTGAATCTGGTACGGTCCAAAAAAATAACCTTTAACTTATCTGCTGGCTCCTGACTTTTATGCTGACTAAAATTTACTATCTTGTGAAACCGATTCTGCCGTGGCGTCTTCGTGTGTTTCTGCGCCGCTGGCGCGCTGAGCGCCGGCGCAGAAAATTTGCCGAGGTGTGGCCCATCGATCCGGGTGCTGCTGCCATGCCGCCGCGGTGGCCAGGCTGGCCGGACGGCAAACGATTTGGCCTTGTTCTGACCCACGATGTGGAAGGGGCAAAGGGATATAACCGGGTTCCGCGCCTCGTGGAACTGACGCAGAAGTACGGTTTCCGTGCATGCTTCAATTTCGTTCCGCGCGGAGAATACCAGGTCGCTCCCGCAATGCTGGATTTGCTCGATCGCGCGGGCTTCGAGGCCGGCGTCCATGGACTGGAGCACGATGGGAAGTTATTCCAGTCGCCGCAGAGATTCGCGGCCAAGGCCGCAAGGATTCGGGAAATCCTGCACCAGTGGGGCGCGGTGGGTTTCCGTTCGCCGCTTATGCAACACCGTCTGGGCTGGATGCACGAGCTGGGTTGTGAGTACGATTGCTCGACCTTCGACGTCGATCCATTCGAGCCGGAATCCGATGGCATGCGCACCCTCTTTCCCTTCTGGGTGAAGGCTCCGGGCACCGAGGGTTTCGTTGAATTGCCGTATACGCTCGTCCAGGATTTCAACCTTTTCAAGGTTCTCGGAGAACGGAACATTGAAATCTGGAAAAAGAAACTGGATTGGGTTGTCGAACAGGGAGGAATGGCCCTTTTGAATACGCATCCTGACTACATGTGCATGAACGGGTCGCCGGATCGGGACGAATATCCCGTTGCCCGATACGAAGAATTCCTGAGCTACGTGCGCGAGAATTACGGCGACCAATGCTGGGATGCGTTGCCGCGCGAGGTCTCGCGCTATTATTGCGAAAAGCTGCCGCCCGCCTCCCGCAATACCCGCCGCCGCATCTGCATGGTGGCCTACTCCGGATATGAAACCGACGGCCGGATCCGCCGCTACGCCGAAGCGCTGGTCAGGCGCGGTGACATGGTGGACGTGATCGCCCTGGACGGACTGAGCAGCGGAAAGAAAGTCACTACGCTTAACGGAGTCACGGTCTATCACGTCCAACGGCGCGACCATAACGAGTCGGGCCAGTGGAGCTACGTCTTCCGCATGCTTCGCTTCCTGTTCCGGTCGTCCATTGTCCTTACCCGGCTGCACGCGCGCAATCGCTACGATGTAGTGCATATCCATAACATGCCGGATTTCCTGGTCTTTGCCGCTTGGTACCCGAAGATGACCGGCGCGCGTCTAATCCTCGATATTCATGACGTCGTTCCGGAACTCTTCGCTAACAAGTTCAAGACCGGATTGAAGCAGTTCTATGTGTCGGGTCTGCGCTTCGTGGAGAAGTTGTGCTGCCATTTCGTCGACCACGTGATTGTCTCCAATCACATCTGGGTCGAGAAACTCGTGGCCCGGTCTGTCCGGCCGGCTCAGTGCTCCGTTGTCGTCAACCTCCCCGATCCTGAGGTGTTTTCCCGACGGCTGCGCACTCGTCAGGATGGTCGCTTCATCGTGATCTTCCCCGGCACCTTCCAGTGGCATCAGGGCCTCGATATCGGCATCAAGGCGTTCGCCGAATTCCGGAAGAAGATGCCCAACGCCGAGTTCCATCTGTATGGCGCGCAACACGAGAAGCTCATGAATTGGCTCAAAGGCATTGCGCGTGATCTCGGCCTCGAGGACGCGGTGAAATTCTGCGGCATTGCGTCGCTCGATGCTATTCCGGAAATCATCGCCAATGCAGATCTGGGCGTAGTGCCCAAGCGCGCGGATTCGTTCGGCAATGAGGCTTACAGCACCAAGATCATGGAATTCATGTCACAGGGCATTCCGGTCGTGGTCTCGCGCACCAAAATCGATAGCTACTATTTTGACGATGAAACGGTCCGTTTTTTCCCTTCTGGCGACAGTGCGGCCATGGCCGAAGCGATGTACGAAGTGGCGCGGAACCCGGTGCTGCGGGAATCTCTCATACGGCGCGGCCTGGAATATGTGGAACTCCACGGCTGGGATCGGACCAAGCAGCAGTATTTCGATCTTATCGACAGCCTCTCCACTCACAAGTTCGATACTTACGGCCTGAAGCGGGGAATCACTCCAGTCGTCGAAAACTAAGCTTCGCTTCCATTGCCAAACATCCGCAGCAAAACAAAGATGGCGCTCAATCATTCCGTGCAAATCACGTCTTCCTTCGAATTGCTTTCTCCGGAAATCATGATCGTGGAGGTCGATCCCTGGAAGGACCCCCGCTGGGAGAACTTCGTTCTGGGTCATCCGGAAGCTACGATCTATCACCATCCTGCCTGGCTGAAGGTTCTCGAGCGCGAATACCGCCAGCGCTCGCTCTTTCTGGCCTGTGAGGATCCGGATGGAAGGCTGCAGGGCGTCTTTCCGCTGCTGTACACGCGTGGTCTTCCTCTCAGCAGCGGCCCTCTCACTGGCCCGCGGCTTTCCTCCCTGCCGCGTACGCCGCTGGCCGGACCCCTCGCCACCGACCGCGCGGCCCTCTCTGCGCTGGTGCGCGAAGCTCTGCGGCGAGCTTCAGCCCACTCCGTTCGTCTGCAGATCAAAGTGCAGTCAGAACAGCTGAACGATGATATCGAGGGAATCGTCAAAAAGGCGTGGCGCCAAAGCTACATCGTGCCCCTTGCCGGAACCCCCGGCCAGCATTATCACATTCCCGGCGGTCAGAATCGCTCCAGCATCAAACGGTCGATTAACAAAGCCATCGCCGGCGGCGTGCGCACGCGTCCGGCGGAGACAGAGGAAGATCTGCGTGTCTGGTATCGGCTTTATCTCGAGACGATGCGCCGGAACGTTGTCCCCGCCAGGCCCTACAGGTTCTTTCTGGCGCTCTGGGAACTGATGCGACCCTCGGGAATGATGCGGTTGTTGCTGGCCGAGCAGCAAACCGCGACGGGTTCTCGTATCGTTGGCGGTCACTTGTTTTTTACCTTCGGTTTGACCGTGACTTATGCCTTCGGTGCGTCTTGCGCGGCCGATTTTGCTCTCCGCCCCAACGACATCATTATGGGGCAGGCCATCAATGACGCCAGCGTGGCCGGGTACAGGTTCGTGGACCTTGGGGAAGTGCCGGAGGGCGACGGCGACCTGGCGCGGTTTAAGACTAAATGGGGAGCCGAGCCAGTGCGCCTGTACCGGTATTACTTCCCGGACTTCCCCGACGCTGACCATTCGTCGGACAAGACAGAAGGTCCCGTGCTCGTGCTCGCCAGAAAGATCTGGAGTCATCTGCCGCTGGGTATGACGTCCTGGCTGGGAGACCGGATCTACACCTATCTTTGATGGTCGCGGGGAGTTCTTCTGGCGCGCCCGGCAGGGAATCCTCACCTGGACGTGGAAGTCTCCGGGTCCTGCGTTGTCGGCGTTGTCCGCGCGTCTAATATGCAGGTGTAACCGCCAATGTCTGTCGAAATGGCCCCGGAAAACCAGAGCGGAAAAGAGCCTTCCTCGCCTCGACCGCCGCACCGGCTCACCCGCCGGTCGTTCCTCACGCTGGCCGCCTCTTCCGTGGGCGGCCTTGCACTCTATTCGGGCGAAATCGCACGTCACGAACTAAGAGTCGAGGAATATTCGGTCCACCTTCCGCGGTTGCCGGAGGCCTTCCGCGGCATGCGAATCGCGCAGATCTCCGACATCCATTATTTCGAGTGGACCGAAAGCTTCTTTCTCCGCCAGGTAGTCGACCACGTCAACAACCTCAAACCGGACATGGTCGTGCTGACCGGCGATTTCGTTACCTATGGGCCGGTGCGATGGCCCAGCGAGGACGCGCACAAACGATTTGCCCTCCGCCACATGCCGGAATGTGCCTCAATCCTGAGCGGCATCCGGTGTCCTCTGCGTTATGCGACGCTGGGCAACCACGACATGATGGTCGGCGGCCGATATGTCTATGGCGATCTGATCAACCAGGGTCTGCCGGTTCTGAGAAACAGGGCCGTGGCCCTCGAGAGAAATGGCCAGCGCCTATGGCTAATCGGTCTGGGCAGCGCCTGCGCCAGAGATGTGGATACGGAGCGTGCCTTTCCCGACAGCGCTGTTCGCGACAGGGAAGCGACGATCGTTCTCGCACACGAGCCCGATATTCTGCCCCAGATCGCCAAACTCGATGCCGACCTCATGCTTTCCGGCCACACCCACGGCGGCCAGGTGTGCCTCCCCTTTCTGCCGCCCGCCTTCCTGCCTCAGTACGGTAAAAAGTATGTTCAGGGTTGGTTTCGCAGCGGTTCGACGCAACTCTACGTGAACCGCGGTATCGGCACGATCGGCGTTCCGTTTCGCGTGAACTGTCCGCCCGAGATCACTCTGCTGACGCTCGCCTGAGTCCCGCAGGCGGCCAGAATCTCTGAGACTGAGCGAAAGCTTTTCCGTACATATTCGAGTCACCTTTTCACTCCGAGGCCTCGTGGTTCGGAAATTCAGTTACTCTGCCACTCTTCGGGCACGCGGCGGCGCATCGGGCGGCTGAGTTTGAAGCCCGAAGAGGCCAGACAGAAGTAACTTCCGAAGGAATTCATACTGCAAAACGAACGGGGGATTGCTCAGAGCGTGGTGGCCTGGGTAAAACCATTGTGCGGGTGTAGTTTAACTGGAAGAATTGGGGCCGTCCAGGTCTCAGGTAAGGGTTCGACTCCCTTCGCCCGCTCCATGTTCGGCTCGATCGTTCGGTTTATTACATAAGCCGGACTGGTTGAAAAGGGTCCGAAGCAGAGATCCGCAATCGAGCTCCCCAGTTCTTTACTTGAGATTTGGTCAGAATGTCTGATTCTGTCTTATCGATTTCCTCAGGCTTACCAGAGCTGGCTGCGGCCGCCGAGTCGAAAAGGCTCGCGCGCCCTGGTGGTCGGATACCTGTTCTCGATGGAATCCGAGGCATCGCCATCGTTCTCGTCATGACATTCCATTTTTGGATCGTTGGCATTGCGGGTAGCTCGGCGTCCTCGACTGCATCCTCAAGCCCGAGCGGCACTCTGACCTGGCAGCATGTCTACGATTATGTGGCGGGGATGGGCTGGATTGGGGTCGATTTGTTTTTTGTCCTCTCCGGTTTTTTAATCACCGGAATACTCTGCGATTCGCGCGAATCCCCGCACTACTTCCGTGTCTTCTATGGCCGGAGAACGGTTCGCATCTTTCCGCTGTACTATGCCGCTCTGACCATCTTTTTTCTCATCGGCCCATTTGTCATGGGGCACGTCTATCGCCCCGCACTGGCAGACATGCAGAGCGGTACGACGGTGAAATTGTTCGCGTGGACCTATCTCCTGAACTGGTACGAGGGGTTCAAAGGTTGGACGGCAGTCGCCCACCCGCTCCAGCATTTCTGGTCCCTGTCCGTTGAAGAGCAGTTCTACCTGATATGGCCATTCCTGGTCCTGAAGTTGGCGCGGCGGCGCCTGATGGGTGTCTGTGTCGGCCTCATGGGAGTGGCACTTGCGCTGCGGGCCGTCATGTACTGGCTTCATCACCCGTTTGCCGCCTATTTATGGACCATCTGTCGGGCGGATTCCCTCGCGGTTGGGGCCATCGTAGCTTTGGCCGCACGCGATTCTGGTGACTGGGAGCTATTCCTGAAGTGGGCTCGACGCCTGGCGCTGCCTGCACTCGGCGCCGTCATCCTGGGCCGGGTTCTCAACCCGCGTTGCACAGTCGGCCCAGGCGACACCCCCACTTTTTTCATGAACACGTTCGAGCTCACTCTCGCGGGAATCTTCTTCGCGGCGTGCATAGCGCTCGCCGTAGCCTCACACAGAGAGAACCTGGGCCATCGCCTCCTGGCTTCGCCCTTTCTGCGGTTCTTTGGAAAATACAGCTATTGCCTCTATATCTGTCACCTTCCCATCATCGTGATTTTTGCAAAGGCCGGACTGAATCGAGCCCATCTGGTCGGAAAACTACACAGCGAACTGCTGTCGGTTCTGGTCGTCGACGCTGTCGCCTTCGCAGTATCGATTATGATCGCCTTTGCAAGCTGGCATCTCTACGAGAAACAGTGGCTGAAGCTCAAAGACCTTCGGGGTCTGAGACGCGAGCACCAGCCGTTCCCCGCGCAATTGGCGGTGCAGGACTGACTATTATTTGCATATTTCTCCGCACGGCTCCTGAAATACAAACCCAGGCTGCCATCCGGCAAGGCCGGCAGTTCTCTCTGCCTGGTTAGAGGGGAAGGACAGTGAAGTGTCAGAGCCACTTTTCAGCATCGTAATTGCGTGTTACAACCACGAGAAATTCATACGAGATGCCGTGGAATCGGCGCTGCGCCAGCAGCATCCCGGCAAGGAAATTATTGTTGTAGATGACGCGTCCGGGGACGGAAGCGCCGAAGTGTTGAAGTCGTTTGGCCAGTCAATCATCTTCGAGAGGCTTCCCGTGAACCGCGGCGCTGCTGCGGCGCGCAACCATGGCGCGTCTGCTGCAAAGGGAAAGTATCTGATCTTTCTCGACGGAGACGACGCTTTAACCCCGTGGAGCCTCAAAGTGTATGGCCGCATCATTGAGGAGCGCAGTCCGAAGCTCATTCTGGGCCGATCTTCTCTCTTCTATGGCGATCTCCCAACTTTCCCGGCCGGGCCTCCACCCAAAATTCGGTTTGTCGAATATGCGACCTTTTTCGATAAGGACAGGCCCTGGGTCTATAACACCAGTTCGCTGGTTGTTGAACGTGCGGCCTTTCGGGATGCCGGCGGCTGGTCCGAGGATATTTTTTATCAGGATATTCAGGATCTCCTGAATAAGCTGTGCGTTGCTGGCGGAACAAACATTGTGCTCGCGCCCGAGACGGTGCTGTACCGGATGCATTCAACGAATGCGGTGCGCCAGATCGCGCCATTTATCGAAGGAATCCACAAGTTGCTGACAAAAGCGAGACGAGGTGCCTATCCTGGTGGCCGCGCGGTACGAACGAAAAGGGCGGTCTGGTTTGGCGGCCTGATCTTTTACTGGGCCAAAGAAGGGATGCGTAACGGGCACTTTCTTGACGGGCTAAAGCTCATATTCACCAACTGGTGGCTGGTTCTTCTCGCCATACTCCGGAGGGCTATTGCGTGGATTACCGGCCGACGGGCGATTGAAGTGTTGACGCTGGAGCCAAATGCCACGGAAAATCCGGTAGGTTCGCATCCGCGCACCGTCACGGAGCATTCCTGAAGAGCAAAACACCGCCACAAAGGATCGACCGCGGGCGGCTATCAAAGGGAGAAAGCATGCAAATCGGAATCATAGGTTGCGGATTTACGGCCGACCATTACCTGTACTGTCTGCAATGGCACCCAGAGTTGAAGGTCGTCGGCGCGACCGACCGGGATCCTGAACGCGCTTCCAAATTCTGTAATCTCCACTCGGTGAAACTCTATCCCACCCTGGAAGACATGTTGGCGGATGGCAGCATCGAAATGGTGTTAAACCTGACCAATTCCAGCAGCCATTACGAAACATCCAAAGCGTGTCTGAATTCCGGAAAGCACTTGTTCACCGAAAAGCCGCTTGCGGTGGAGTTTGCCCAGGCGAGGGAGCTGGTACAACTGGCCGAAGCCAAGGGGGTCTACTTTTCCGCTGCCCCCTGTAACCTGCTGGGTGAAACCGCCCAAACCCTGTGGAAAGCGCTGCGCAATAAGGAAATTGGAGAGGTTCGCCTCGTCCTTGCAGAGCTTGACGACGGTCCGTTCCATATGGCGGAGCCGCACACGTGGAAATCTGAATCAGGCGCGCCCTACGATTATCACGAAGAGTTCAAGATGGGCGTTACAGTAGAACATTCTGCCTATTATCTGGGCCTGTTTGCTGCCTTCTTCGGACCGGCTAAGACGATAACGCCCTTTTCTGCAGTTCTGTGGCCCGACCGGCCAATTTCTCCCGAAGAGCGTCTGAAGGTCACGACTCCCGACTTCTCGGTCGCCTGCATCACCTTTGAATCGGGCGTGGTCGCGCGACTGACGTGCAGCCTGGTCGCGCCCTTTAACCACGTGCTGAAGATCACGGGGGAGACGGGCGTCATTACGGTGAACGAAGTCTGGAACTACACAGCGCCTGTCTATGTCGATAAATACTCGTCGATGAGATATCGGGCGGAGAGATATTCAATTACCAAGGAGCATCCCGTCATTGCGAACCTGGTGGGGAAGCACAAGATCTATCCGCCGGTCAGGAAGGCAAGCCTGAGAAAGCGGTATGCCCGGTACCACATGGATTATGGTCGAGGCATCGCAGATCTCGCGCTGGCGATTCAGCAGCATCGCCCTCCGCGGATACCGGCCGATTTCTGTTTACACCTCACCGAACTGGGCCTGGCCATCCAAAAGGCAGAACCAGGACCTTACCAGGTGAAGACTACTTTTGAGCCCCTGGAACCCCTCGATGAAGCCGGCCTGAAGGAATTGATTCCGGCAAGTTGGTAGAGAGCAGCGCGTCGCTGTGACAGCGCTCGTTCAGTGCTGTCACGGACGCCGTTTCGGCCGAAAAACATAAATAATCTCGATTTCCTTCTGCCATGCTCCCGCGTTGTCGCGTCCGGCCCGCAGCCTGAGTACAGAAGAACAAAGAAATGTCGCTTCGGCTTCCTGCGGCGCTTGCGTTAGGCGGCAGGCATGCCGCGCAACCGACCTCCGGCGAAAGGCTGACCCGTCCTGCAACATCGCCCGGGACCCGGCCGCCGGCATCCACTCCTGTTCCGCGTCTGCAGTAACTCTGAATTGATTACCAGCCACGCTGCGCGACGAAACGAACGGGGTGCATAACTCATCTCGTCAGAACCGCTATCGGAAGATAGCCGGAATGCGCGGCGTGCGGTTAAGTGGTTTCGGTGCCGTGCAAACACGGGAGTGGTCGGCATGCATGGGTCTCTGGACGGCAGGGAGCGATGGATGCGGGATGGTTCCTGGTAACTCGGTCGGACCAATTCTGAAGGTGCCCAGAGAGGCAAAGCAAGTGATTCGACAGTTTCTTTTCCTGGTCCTACTTGGCTATTGCATTCACTGACAGGGTCGATAGAATTCCACCAAATCATGGCACGTAATAGCTGGATTGTTGTTAAGTGACGATCGAATCGGGCCGCCCGCTTAGCCTCTGTCGCCTCGTCATTTTGCCTGGTTCAAAGCGTTTGCCTCCCCTCAGGAGAAGTTCTCGATGATTGTCAGCCCTGGATGCCAGAACAGCAACTCTTCTGCAAGTAGCCTTCCCTCGTTCGGTCAGCCCTGTAAATGGACATTTCCCGTTCTTGCGCTGCTCGCCTCCTTGTGTGGTATGGCCACCTCGGTCCATGCGCAAACCGCGGTTTACAATGGCGGCATCACGACCACGATTAACTCCACAGTTTTCGTGTTGCCGATGGGCGTCACGACGGATTCCAGCGGCAACGTGTTTGTAGCCGACAACGGCACGACGCCAACCGTGTATGAAATGAAGCGTACCGGACCAGGAACCTACAGCGCTCCTGTAGCTTTGCCGGGAGGATTCACCTGCACGGCCGCGAGTACCGAGGAATACCCCTGCTTAAGAGGTGTGGCCGTGGACTCCAGCGGCAATGTCTGGGTTGCCGGTTATAACGGTGGCTCGGGCGGTACGGTCTACGAACTGACACCTGCCGCCGGGGCATATACGACACCCCCGACGTCTGTTACCGGACCCGCTCCGTCTGGCTGGAACGCCCCGTGGGGCGTCAGCGTAGACCCTGCCGGAAACGTCTTCGTGACCGACAACGCTGCCGCCACGATATCGGAAATCTCGAATACCTCGATTAGCCTGGGTACGCCGGCGGTCACGACGGTCGTGAGCAGCGGCATCGTCGCGCAACCGCGCGGCCTCGCGGTCAACTCCAGCGACACCATTTATGTGATTGACGGCAACGTCAGCCATGTGGTGGCGATCGCCTCTCCCTACACCTCGGCCAGCATCGTCAATCCCTACAGTTTCCAGGGCCCTGGCGACCTCGCACTCGACAGCAACGGCAACCTCTGGATTACTGAGTTCCAGATGAATAATATCCGTGAGCTGACGGCTGGCAGCAATTACGCCACCGTTTTCTCCTGGGGTAATGGACTTAGCGGCCCCGTGTCGGTTTGGCCCGATTCCGATGGAACCATTCTCGTCTCTGACAGCGGCAACCACGCTGTCAAACAAATCGCCCTTCAGCCCGGTGTTAGTTTCCCGACCACAGCCCTGGGGTCCACCTCGGCAACCCAAACTCTCACGTTCACTTTTACCGGCACCAGTTCCGCCACGATTCAGGCGCCCAAAGTCTTGACCCAGGGAGCCACGGGTCTGGATTTTGCTGACGCTCTGACGGGAACCTGCACCGCTACCAATGGCGCTGGCAATCCCTACAATACCGCCACCAGCTGTACCGTCAACGTGCAATTCAAACCGAAGGCTCCCGGCCTGCGCGTGGGCGCCGTGGAGCTCCTTGATACCTCCAACAACCTGCTGGCGGAAGCGCTTCTCTACGGCAGCGGCACAGGTCCGCTGCTCACCTTCTCCAGCTCCGGTCAGGTGACCACGGAACTCGGCACTTTACTCACGGCCGGAGATACTTTCGGCGTTCCGCAGAAAGTCGCCGTGGACGGCAGCGGCAACATCTTTCTCGCCGATAGCGGAGGAGGCAAGCTCTGGGAAATACCGTCCGGAGGCAGTCCCACACAAATCGCCACCGGATTAGCTTTCGGTACTCCGTATGGTTTCGCGATCGATGGAGCCGGCAATCTCTTTGTCGGAGACACCGACCATTCCAGAATTGTCGAGATCCTCGCGCCCGGCTACGCCACGATTAACAACGTGTCGCCCGTATTAGTGGCTGCGCCCCTGGGCCTCGCGGTCGATGCCAGCGATAACATTTACGTCGCCGAGGCATCCAGCGGCGGCGCGAGTGCCGTAGAAGAAGTGACCGCGGCCAGCAGCTACTCCAGCGTCAAACTGCTCAGCTCTTCGTTCACCAAGGCGTTCGGGATTGCGGTTGACGCCAGCGGCAACGTCTTCGTCGCCGACCAGGGCTCCAGCTCCATCACCGAACTGGTAGGAGGATCATCCACCAACACCCACACCTATGGCTCCTTTAGCAGCCCCGTGGACATCGCTGTCGACGCGGCGGGCAATCTCTATGTCGCCGACAACACCGGCAACACGATCACAGAATTAACGAGTGGCAGCAACTACGCCAGCTCCCTGACCCTGGAGAAAAGCCTCTCAAGTCCAGCTGGAGTAGCTCTCGACGGCAAGGGAAATCTCTACTACTCGAACGGCGGTGACAAAGCGGTCTATGAACTCGACCGTACTGATGCGCCGTCGCTGACATTCCTGCAGAGCCCTTACCAGACACTCAGCACCGACAGCCCGCAGTCTGTCACCGTATCCAACAGCGGCACTGCCGGCTCCAATCTGAACCTGAGCGGCCTCACCGTCACCACTACCACCACCGGTGCCGCCAACAGCTTCAGCCTGAGCACGGGGACGGGGGATTGCAGCGCCACTTCCTCGCTCACCAGCGGCGCCGCCGACGAAAGCTGCGATCTCGCCATCAATTTCACGCCGCAGGCAGTGGCGAATCCCATCAACGGCACCGTCGTGCTGAGCGACAATGGGCTCTCTTCTCCTCAGACCGTCCACATGACCGGTTCCGGCACGAAAGCCACGCCCATTATCACGTGGGCCACTCCTTCCCCAATCACCTATGGGACCACCCTCGCCGGCGTGCTCGATGCGGCGGCGAAGAATGGCACCAACACGGTTCCCGGAACCTTCACCTACACGGCACAGCTGAATGGCGTGGGAACTCCGCAAACGGTGACGGCTTCGACGGTGCTGGCGGTGGGTACCTACACACTCACGGCGAATTTCATGGTTAACTCGACCTACACCAATGACTTCAATACCGCGACTCCGGTCGGAATCTCGCTGACGGTGGGCAAAGCCGCGCCCACCATCACCTGGCCGGCCGCCAGCGGCATCACTTACGGTCAAACCCTGGCATCATCCACTCTCTCCGGTGGGAGCGCGCTGAACGGCACGACCACCGTGACCGGCAGCTTCGCCTTCACCACTCCCACCACGGTGCCGACCGCAGGCACCGACCCCGAGGGCGTGACCTTTACCCCGACTGACACGACGGACTATAGCCCGGTGACGGGCAGCGTCAACGTGGTCGTAAGTAAGGCTACGCCGACCATCACCTGGCCGACCGCCAGCAGTATCAGCTACAGCGAGACCCTGGCCTCGTCGACTCTCACCGGTGGCAGCGCACACAACGGCACCACCACCGTGACCGGCGCCTTCGCCTTCACCGCTCCGACGACGGCACCGCCGGTCGGTACCAACCCACAGAGCGTGACCTTCACGCCGACCGACACCACCGACTACAATCCGGTAACGGGCACCGTGAACGTGACGGTGAACAAGGCCACGCCCACCATCACATGGCCGGTCGCCAGCGGCATCACTTACGGTCAGACTCTGGCCTCGTCCACTCTGACCGGCGGCAGCGCGCTGAACGGCACGACCACCGTGACCGGCGCCTTTGCCTTTGCCACTCCCACTACGGTTCCGACCGCCGGCACGCAGTCGGAGAGCGTGACCTTCACGCCCACCGACACGACGGACTACAACCCGGTGACGGGCAGCGTCAATGTGGTCGTGAGCAAGGCCACGCCGACGATCACATGGCCGGCCGCCAGCGGCATCACCTACGGTCAGACCCTGGCCTCGTCCACTCTGACCGGCGGCAGCGCGCTGAACGGCACGACCACCGTGACCGGCAACTTCGCCTTCACCACACCCACCACGGTGCCGACCGCCGGCACGCAGTCGGAAGGTGTGACCTTCACGCCGACGGACACAACGGACTACAACCCGGTGACGGGCAGCGTCAACGTGGTCGTGAGCAAGGCTACGCCGACCATTACCTGGCCGACCGCCAGCAGTATCAGCTACAGTCAGACTTTGGCCTCGTCCACTCTGACCGGTGGCAGCGCGCACAACGGCACCACCACCGTGACGGGCACCTTCGCCTTCACCACGCCGACCACAGCACCGCCGGTCGGTACCAACGCACAGAGCGTGACCTTCACGCCGGCTGACACTACTGACTACGATCCGGTGACCGGCACCGTGAACGTGACGGTGACCAAGGCCACGCCGACCATCACCTGGCCCACCGCCAGCGGCATCGCCTACGGCCAGACCCTGGCATCGTCCACTCTGACTGGTGGCAGCGCGCTGAACGGCACGACCACCCTGACCGGCAGCTTCGCCTTCACCACACCCACCACCGTTCCCACCGCAGGTATCGATTCGGAGAGCGTGACCTTCACGCCGACCGACACGACGGACTACAACCCGGTAACGGGCACCGTCAGCGTGGTCGTGAGTAAGGCCACGCCCACCATCACCTGGTCGGCCGCCAGCGGCATCACCTACGGTCAGACCCTGGCCTCGTCCACCCTGACCGGCGGCAGCGCGCTCAACGGCACCACCCCAGTGACCGGCGCCTTCGCCTTCACCACACCCACCACGGTTCCGACCGCAGGCACGGACTCAGAGAGCGTGACCTTCACCCCGACTGACACCACGGACTACAATCCGGTGACAGGCAGCGTCAACGTGGTCGTGAGTAAGGCCACACCGACCATCACCTGGCCCACTGCCACCACGGTTGTCTATGGGCAGACTCTCGCATCCTCAACCCTCACCGGTGGCGGCGCTCTCAATGGCGCCACCAACGTGCCGGGCAGCTTCGCCTTCACCACGCCGACGACCGCACCGCCGGTCGGTACCAGCGCGCAGAGCGTGACCTTCACGCCGACCGACACCGCTGACTACAACCCGGTGACGGGCACCATCAGCGTCACCGTCGTCAAAGGCAATCTCACCATCACCTGGCCGACCGCCAGCGCCATCACCTACGGCCAGACCCTGGCCTCGTCCACTCTGATCGGTGGCAGCGCGCTCAACGGCACGACCACGGTCACCGGCAGCTTCAGCTTCACCACGCCAACGACGGCTCCCACGGCGGGCGCCCATGCTGAGAGCGTCACCTTCACGCCCACCGACACCACGAACTACTCTGCGATTATCGGTGCCGTAACCGTGACGGTGAACAAAGCCACGCCGACGATCACCTGGCCGGCCGCCAGCTCCGTCGTCTACGGCCAGACGCTCGCATCGTCAACCCTCACCGGTGGCAGCGCTGTCAGCGGCACCACCAACGTGCCGGGCGCCTTTGCCTTCACTACGCCCACAACCGTTCCGACCGCGGGCACGGACTCGGAGAGCGTGACCTTCACGCCCACAGACGCCGCTGACTACAACGCGGTAACGGGCACCGTCAGCGTGGCCGTCACCACAGGCAACCTGACCATCACCTGGCCGACGGCAAGTGCGATCGCTTACGGTCAGACCCTGGCATCGTCGACTCTGACCGGTGGCAGCGCGTTGAACGGCGCCAGCACCGTTACGGGCACCTTTGCCTTCGCCGCGCCGGCTACAGCACCGCCGCTCGGTACCAACGCACAGAGCGTCACCTTCCGGCCCACGGACACCACCAACTACTCCGCGGTGACCGGCACCGTGAACGTGATCGTCGGCCAGGCGGGCACCACCACCATGCTCACAGCCACCGGCAGCTCCATCAATCCTGGCAGCAGCGTGACCCTTACGGCTACGGTCGTCCCGGCTACCAGCGGGACGCCGACCGGCACGGTCACGTTCTACGACGGCAGCACGGCCCTCGCCACCGTAACCCTGGCAGCAGGTACCGGCGGTGACGTTGCTACCTTCTCGACCTCGGCGTTGCTGTCGGGGAGCCACACCATCACCGCAACCTACATAGGCGATGCCAACTTCATCGGCAGCAGCGCCACGTCGTCGCTCACGATCACCGTGGCGCCGCTGGGTCTCACCATCAGCGCCAGTCCTGCGGGGCAAAACGGCTCAGCAGGCAACACGTTCACTTATCAGCTCTCGGTTGCGCCGGCCTTTGCCGGTACGCCCTATCCGGGTATGGTGACCTTCGCCGCCATTGGCGGACCGTCGGGTGCCGTGATCACCTTCTCGCCCACTTCTGTCGCTGCCAATGCCGGACCGCAGACGGTCACCATGTCCGTCGCGACACCTGCCACGTCGGCTGCCCTCCATCCTGATTCCACGGGACGGACACTCGTACCAGTGGCTCTGGCCTTCCTCCTCCTCCCCCTCGCGGGTACGAAGAGGATGCGTCGCAACGGCCAGCGTCTCGCTCGCTTCGTCTGCCTGCTCCTGCTGGCTCTGGGCGGTATCGTGGCAACCACCGCGCTCTCCGGTTGCGGCAGCAACTCGGGTGGCACCACCAAAAACGACAACGGCACGCAATACACCATTACTGTGACGGCAGCCAGCGGCTCGGTCAACCCGACCACGACCGTCACCCTTACGCTGCAGTAGCTACTAACCAGTAAGTGGGACACACGACTCTCCCCGAGGTGATACAAAATCCTCGGGGGGAGTCTGTTGTCCCCAATCGTCCCAATAACCATTTCAGGGCAACTTTTCGTTGCCCAAATTTCAGGTGATTCATGTCCGTGACTTCCGTCGACAGAACCGCAGAATTTCGAGAGCGTCTTCAGTCCCGTCAGGCCCGCATTGGCATTGTTGGCATGGGCTATGTCGGCCTCCCGCTCGCCCTCCTCTTCAGCGAAGAGCGTTTCCGCGTTACCGGTTTCGATATCGACGCGCGCAAGGTAGACACCCTGAATGGGGGCGGCTCCTACATCGTGCGCATTCCCTCCACCGAGATCGGCATGGCGCGGCAAAAAGGATTCGCCGCAACTTCTGACTACAGCCGGATCGCCCAGATGGACGTGGTCATCATTTGCGTGCCCACCCCGCTGAACGAATACCATGAGCCCGACCTGAGCTATGTCACCGGCACCGTTAAGAGTCTGGCGCCGTACGTGCACGAAGGCCAGCTCATCATTCTCGAGAGCACCACGTATCCCGGCACGACCGAAGAGGTCGTGGTCCCGCTGCTCGAGAAGGGAAATCCGGCCGGTCTGAAGGTCGCGCGCGACGCCTCCAATGGCGGCTTCTATGTCGCGTTCTCGCCGGAACGCGAGGATCCAGGCAACGATACCGTTGCCCGGCGCGATATTCCCAAAGTGATTGGCGGCTGCGGGCCCGTGGCCCGCGACATTGCCTCCGCTGTCTATAGCACCATCTTCAATCGCACCGTACCCGTCTCCTCCCCGGCCGCTGCTGAGATGACCAAGCTGCTTGAGAACATCTATCGCTGCGTCAACATCGCGCTCGTCAATGAGCTCAAGCAGCTGTGTATGCGGATGGGCATCGACCCCTTTGAAGTCATCGATGCGGCCAAGACCAAGCCCTTCGGCTTTCAGGCCTTCTATCCGGGACCCGGCCTGGGCGGCCACTGTATCCCCATCGATCCCTTCTACCTGTCCTGGAAGGCCAAGGAATTTGACTTCCGGACTCGCTTCATCGAGCTGGCTGGCGAAATCAATATCGGCATGCCGTACTTCGTCGTCGATAACATCGTCGAGGCTATGAGCCAGCAGGGCAAAGCATTGCGCGGTGCGCGCGTCCTGATTCTCGGGATGGCCTACAAGCGTGACATCGATGACCTGCGCGAATCGCCCTCGCTCACCATCATCGAGTTGCTGCAGAAACGCGGAGCACAGGTGGCCTACAACGATCCTTTCTTTCCCACCGTCGGCCAGGGACGGAAGTACGCGCTGAATATGACCAGCACTCCGCTCGAGAAGATTCCGGAGTTCGATTGCGTCGTGATCGTAACGGACCACTCGCAGTATGACTATCCCGGCATCGTCGCCAAAGCGAAGTTGGTCGTCGACACCCGCAACGCCACTCGCGGCATCGAGGCCACGAACATCGTCCGGTGCTGATTCCTTCAGAAGTTAATTAAGCAACGGACTTGAGTCGCCGTTGAACTTTCAGCAACAAGAAAGGCCCGCCATACACTATGGCGGGCCTTTTGTTTTGCAACGGCGCGGCGTACTACGGGATCGCCGCGGTGTAGACGTTGGAAGGTGCGCTTTCCACCCCCGACGCATCCACGCTTGTCACTTGATAGTTGTAAGTCGCTCCACTCTGCACCGTCGTATCCGTGTAAGTGGTTGGCGTATTAACCGCCGCATTCACCTTCTGATACGAACCGCCGCCAGTGGACCGGTAGACGTTGTAACTCACCACTGGATCCGCACTGCTCGCCGGAGCCGTCCAGCTTAGCTGCACCTCATAGGTTGTGACAGCTACGCCTGTGCCGGTCAGCGCGATCGTCGCCGTCCCGCCGCTTGCAGCATTGCTGGTGATCGTCACCAGGCCGGTTGCCGCAGCCGCGGTCGTTGGATCGAACTGCAGATTCAGCACCGCCGTCTGCCCCGGGTTCAGCGTTACCGGGAAGTTAATTCCCGACATCGTGAATCCGGTCCCGGTCAGCGTGGCTGCGCTCACCGTCACCGCTGCTCCGCCGGACGAGGTTAGAGTCACCGTCTGTGTCGCAGGGGTGTTCAGGTTGACGTTGCCGAAGGCCACGGTCGTCGAGCTCAGCGTCAGGCCCGGCGATCCGCCGCTCAACTGAATGTTGAACGTCTTCGCTATGCCGCTCGCCGTTGCCGTCAGCGTGACTGTTTGTGTTGAGGTGACGGCCGCGACGGTGGCCGTGAATGCGGCGCTGGTCGCACCAGCCGCCACCGTTACCGATGCCGGCACCGTGACCGCGCTGTTATTACTGGCCAGGCTCACAGCCAACCCGCCCGTTCCCGCCGCCGCAGTCAGCGTCACCGTGCAGGCGTCAGTTCCGGCCGCGCTGTAGGACGCAGTTGCGCACGTCAGCGAATTCAGCGTGCCGGCCGCCGACCCTCCCGTTCCGCTCAGCGTGATCGTCGCGGTGGGGTTCGTCCCGGCGTTGCTCGTGACCACAATGGACCCGGTCGCAGCGCCCGCCGTCGTCGGATCGAACGTGACCTGCAGCACCGCAGACTGTCCAGGATTCAGCGTCACCGGGAAAGTCGCCCCGCTCATCGTGAATCCTGTCCCTGTCAGTGTCGCCGCACTGATCGTCAGCGGCGATGTGCCCGACGAGGTGAGCGTCACCGACTGGCTGGTTGGCGTGTTGAGGGTCACGTTTCCGAAGGCAAGACTGTTCGTGCTGAGGCTCAGGATCATGGTCTGAGCGTTCAGCTGCAGCGTGAACACCTTGGTGCTTCCACCCGCCGTTCCCGTCAGTGTCGCCGTCGTATTCGACGTCACCGCCGCAACCGTGGCGTTGAATCCGGCCGTTGTTGATCCCGCCGGAACCGTAACCGAAGCCGGAACGGTCACTGACGAACTGCTGCTCGACAGCGTGACCACCGCACCGCCCGCCGGCGCCGCCGCCGTCAGCGTGACGGTGCAGGCGTCAGTTCCGGCCGCGCTGTAGGACGCAGTCGCGCAGGTCAGCGCGTTCAGCACTCCCACCGGTGCGTCTCCCGTTCCGCTCAGCGTGACCGTGGCGGTTGGATTCGTCGTTGCATTGCTCGCGATCAGGATGGACCCGGTCGCAGCGCCCGCCGTCGTCGGATCGAACGTGACCTGCAGCGTAGCAGCCTGACCTGGATTCAGCGTTACCGGGAAAGTCGCCCCGGTCATCGTAAATCCCGTCCCCGTGAGTGTCGACGCATTGATCGTCAGCGGCGATGTGCCGGACGAGGTCAGCGTCACCGACTGGCTGGTCGGAGTGTTGACCGTCACGTCCCCGAAAGCCAGACTGGTCGTGCTCAGGCTCAGGATCATGGTCTGTTCGTTCAGCTGCAGCGTTAAAGTTTTCGTGCTGCCGCCCGCCGATGCGGTTAGCGTCGCGGTCGTGGTCGATGTCACCGCGGAAACTGCAGCGTTGAATCCGGCCGTTGTTGAGCCCGCCGCCACCGTCACCGAAGCCGGTACCGTCACCGAAGAGCTGCTGCTCGACAAAGTAACGGCTTCTCCACCCGCCGGGGCCGCCGCGCTCAGCGTTACCGAGCACGCATCGGTGGCCGCACCCGTCAGCGTCTGGTTGGTGCAGGAAAGGGAACTGAGCGCACCGGCTGTCGACAGCCCGTTCCCGCTCAGGCTGATCGCAATCGTCCCATTGGTGGTGGCATTGCTGGTGATTGTGATCGTACCCGTGGCCGCGCCCGCGGTCGTCGGATCGAAGCTCACTTGCAGCGTTACGCTTTGACCAGGGTTCAGCGTCACCGGGAACGTCGCCCCGGTCATCCCGAAGCCCGTTCCGGCCACCGTCCCGCTGTTGATTGTTACAGCGGACGAACCGGATGAAGTCAGCGTGACCGTCTCCGTACTGGTGGTGTTGAGGTTCACGTCGCCAAAGTTGAGCGTGGTTGTGCTCACGCTCAGGGCCGGCGCCTGAGCCTGTAACTGCACCGCGAAGATCTTCGAAGCCGTGCCCGAGCTCGCGGTCAGGTTCACCGTCGTGGTTGGTGTTACTGCCGTGGCTGTTGCCGTAAAGAACGCATTCGTGCTGCCTGCCGGCACCGTCACACCCGCCGGCACGGTCAGGGCGCTGTTGCTGCTCGACAGATTCACGTTGAGTCCGCCTGTGGGCGCCGCCGCCGTCAGTGTAACCGTGCAGCTGTCGGTTCCCGCTCCTGCAATCGTCGAGTTGTTGCAGAACAGGCCGCTCAGCACGCCCGCTGCCGCATCGCCCGTTCCACTCAGTGCTACTACGGCGGTCCCGCCCGTCGGTGCGTTCGATGTCACGGTCAGTGTGCCGGTCGCAGCTCCGGAACTCGTCGGATTAAAGTTCACCTGCAGTGTGAATGCATTTCCCGGATTCAACGTTAACGGGAAAGCAGGGCCGGACACAGCGAATCCTGCGCCGCTCACGGTCGCTGCACTGACCGTCAGCGGTGCGGTCCCGGTGGACAGGACCGTCACGAATTGCGGCGTCGCCTGCGCGTTAACGGTGACGTCGCCGAAGGTCAGGCTGCTGGCGCTCAGGCTCATCGCCGCCGTGCCGCTTTGCGCCATATCGCCCGTTCCGCTGAGTGCTACCACGGCGGTCCCGCCCGTCGGCGCGTCCGACGTGACAGTCAGTGAGCCAGTCGCGGCTCCAGCATTCTGCGGGTCAAAGTTCACCTGCAGGGTGACTGTACTGCCTGGATTCAGAGTTACCGGGAAAGCAGGACCGGACATAGCGAATCCTGCGCCGCTCACCGCCGCCGCGCTGACCGTCAGCGGTGCGGTCCCGGTGGAGAGGACCGTCACGAACTGCGGCGTCGCCTGCACGTTCAGCGTGACGCCGCCAAAAGCCAGGCTGCTCGCGCTCAGGCTCATCGCGGCCGTGCCGCTGCCGCCGCCACCAGTCTGCACCGGATCCAGCTGCAGACTAAACGTTGCCGAGCTGCTTCCCATCGTTGCCGTGATGGTCGCGGTCTGCGCTGAGCTCACCGCGGCCGCCGTCAGCGTGAAACTCGCGCTGCTCGCGTTGGCCGCAACCGCCGCGCTCGCCGGAACCACGGCTGCAGCATTGCTGCTGGACAGATTGATCGTGTCGCCGCTGCTGTCTACAGCTCCGCTCAGCGTAATCGCACAATTGTCCGTGCCCGCGCCCGTTATCGTACTGCTGCTGCACGCCACCAGAGTGACCGTTGGCGCAGCCGGAGGCGTGACCGCCGTCGTTCCCGTCCCGCTCAGAGCCACCGTTACGTTCCCCGAAGCGGCATTGCTCACCACAGTCAGCGTTCCGGTCGCCGCGCCCTGTGCCGTCGGACTGAACTGAAGGTTCAGCGTCAACGACCCACCGCCGGCCAGCGTCATCGGAAGCGTATTCTGGCTCGCCAGCGAGAACGACTGCCCCGCTACGCTGATTTGCGTAATCTGTACCGATACCGTGCTCGGGTTTTGGATCGAGACGCTGCTCGTCCCCGATTGTCCAACCGTAACGTTACCGAAAGAGAGTGTGCCAGTCGACGCGCCCAGTGCGCCCATGGCTGAGGCATTTGACTCAATGCTCCCGCAGCCCGACAGGGCCACACTAAGAACACAGAGGGCTGTCACCAGGAGCACAGCACAGCACACCGAGTACTTCTGAGGAAGACTACGGCCAGTCCGGCGGTGACTGTGAATCTGCGAATTGCCTGAAGACGCGCCGACGACACCGCGGGCCTTCCCCGCGGCGGGGATCGTATCGATGGAGTGCATCTACCTCACCTCTTGCAAAACAAAAAAGCTCAGCAACTTCGGACCACGATCGGCCTGAGGCGCCGGAATGTCGGAGCGCCTCAGTCGCCGGGCGGGCCCACTTCCTTTTAGGTCCCTGCTTGCTCTTGTCCCGGTTCAAACAACGAACTTGGCGGATAACGTTGTCCTGCTGTATGCACGTCGGTCGCCGTCCTTTTCAACAGTAGGTTACCTTTGTGTTTTCGGCACAATATGTCGCGCTTTATATAGGGTTCCATGCCATAACCCTTCCATTTTGTTTAGGCGACGAGAAACACCACAGCGTAGGAATTGCGCCCGAAAGTAGACAAATCTTACCAATAAGGGTAATCGCTACGCATGATGACTTTAGTCACGCGTGCACCGTTTTCGCTGCACAGAAGTTTGTCCCGGCCGTGCTAACACTCGGCTTCGAATCTCCGACCCGCCTTCCTCACGCCAGGCCCTTCAACCGATGGCACCGCTATCGTCGGCCACCAGCGCGGACCGATTCTGCACCGGAGGGACAGTGAGTTCAGGCTCCGTCCGGACAGGCAGCCGGCCATTGCTCTTTGAGGAATCGGGATTCCAGCGAGCCGGCCCGCTCCAGTGACTTCCCTGATGCCACCCCCGTTCGGGTAATAGAGTCCCCGAAGTCTCTCCCGGACAATCCCGATTGGGACCGGGGATACTGGTCCTCTGACAAACGCGCATTGCCCTTTAGGCCTCCCCGACGGGAGGCCTTTTCCTTGCCAGCTTGCTGATTTCCTACGTCGACCCTTCCCGTTCGTAACTACTGCCGCGACTGGGACCGCCACTGTTCTCATGGTGTTGCCGTGCGGTTCGAGCGACAATCATTCAGGGAAACTTTGATCAAGCCACTGTTTTGAAGGGGCACGGATTCAGCCGTGCCGTAAGAATTGCTGGAAAGTGGGCTTTAGTCCGCAAAGTGCGTTCAGGACTTACAGAAGCGATTGCCCTTTTGAGAAGCGGTGACGCCGCCGGCGTCGACCGCGCTCTCGGGTTGCTCCAGAGCACCGTGCTCTCCTTCGGACTCAAAGTCTGTGGCCATCGCGAGGACGCCGAAGACACCGCGCAGGAAGTCCTTGTCAAGGCCCTGCCCCATCTGGCGAAGCTCGAAGATCCGCGGGCGCTTTCGGCCTGGCTCTACACCGCCGCGAAGAATCGCTGCTGGCAGGGACGCAGAACCGCGACGTATCGGAAGACGGTCGCCCTCGATCAGCTCCTGCCCGACCACGCGGAGCTGGAAACCCTGTTGCTGGCCGATCCGGCCGCGAGCCCGGAGGACGCGGCCCGGCGCGGCCAGGATCATCGCCTGCTCCACCAGGCCGTCCTGGCTCTGCCGCCGCAGTACCGGATCGTTCTGGTGCTTCACGATATGGAGGAGCTCGATACGGATCTGGTGTCGAAGATCCTCTCCATCCAGCCCGGAACCGTGCGCGTTCGGCTGCATCGGGCACGCCTGCTCGTGCGCCAGGAGATGGCAAAGCTCCTGGAGCGAAGGGCGGCCGCGCCTCGTCGGAAGAAAACACCGGCGAAGCCTCCAGCCCAGTGCCGCGAGATCTTCGCGAATCTGTCGGAGTATCTGGACGGCAAGCTGGAACCGGAGAGCTGCGAGCGCATGCGCCGCCATATTGAAGCGTGTCCGGCTTGCGTCGCCTTCATCCAGGATCTCAAGCGGGCCATCGACCGCTGTCATGCGCTCGAAGTATGCCCGGATCGGGAGACACAGCCCATTCTCCGCCGCTTGCTGACCGAAGAATACCTTCGCTTGAAGAGTTCTTCCGTCCGCCTGTAACACCCGGCGCTCTCCCGGCGTTTAGTGGAGTGAAGGCATCCGAAGCAGATTCTGACCTGAGCCGATCGGCGCCGCCGGTCGTATGGCTCCTGTGTCTCTGCGCTGCGGAGCCGGTGAGGCAAGCACGAATGAGGAGATTTCGCTGGAAATTCTGGGCCGTGAGGTGGCTGGTCGCTCTGGTGCCCTTCGGCGTTCAAGCCCAGGCGCCGACGCTGACGCTGCGCCAGGCCGTCGATCGGGCCCTGGGGCAAAATCCGCTGGCGGCCGCAGCCCACGCGGACGTGCAGTCCGCCGAAGCCGGGACCGCGTTGGCGAAGACAGCGTTGTGGCCGCGGCTGAACTTCACTGAGGATCTCTCCCGCGGGAATGATCCGGTCTATGTGTTCGGGACCAAACTCCGCCAGCAGCGCTTTACACAAAACGATTTTTCCCTGACCTCGCTGAATCGGCCAACGCCAGTGGGCAACTTCACTACGCGATTCAGCGGGCAGTGGATGCTCTTTAACGGGTTTGAGACGCAGCAGCAGATGCGCGGCGCCCGGCTCGGTGCCCAGAGCGCGGCGTCGATGGAGCACGCTGCGGACCAGGGCGTTGTCTTCAGCGTGGTGCGGGCGTATCAGGCCGTGTTGTACGCGCAGCGGCAGCTGGACGTAGCCCAGCACGAGCAGCAGACCGCCGAAGCGCTGGTCCACGACGCCGAGACGCGCGTGAAGGCGGGCCTGGCCATCGATTCCGATCTGCTGTCCGCGCAGGTGAATCTCGCGGCCCGGCAGCAGGAGAATATTGCAGCCGAAGGCGCGGTGGAGACGGCATGGGCCGAACTCGATGCAGCCATGGGTGGAGCAATCGCTCCCCGGCCGCAGTTGCAGCCCATCGACGCAAAGACCTTTCCCGATGGCGCGCTCGATGAGGACGTGACGAAGGCGCTGGCAGCCAGGCCCGATCTGAAGGCTCTGCGCCAGCAGTCCGCCGCACTGGATCAGAGCGCAAAAGCGGCGCGGTCGGATTTCTTTCCCCAGGTGAGCGCGTACGGCAACTGGGAAACGGATCGGCAAACCTTTGCCGGTGATGGTGGAAATAACTGGGTGGCTGGGGCGCAGCTCAATCTCGACATTCTGCCGCTCGGCAAGCGCGCCCATCTCGAGCAGGCGCGTGCCGCGCAGGCGAAGGCCGCGGCCGAGGAGCGCGGTCAGGAACAGCAAATCCGCCTCGCGGTGAGTCGCGCTTTCACCGGGCATGCAACCTCTGAGCGCATAGTGGCCACCGCGCACGCCGCCCTGGACCAGTCGGCCGAGGGCCTCCGCATCCTGCGCAACCGCTACGATGCCGGCCTCGCCACGATGACCGATCTGTTGCACGCCGAGGATGCGCAGCGGCAGAGCCAGAACAACTACTGGCAGGCCGCCTACGGAAACACGGTGGCGTATGCAGCTCTGCTGTATGCCACCGGACAACTGACGCCTGACACCGCGGAGACCCTGCAATGACACGCTCTTGGTACCTTTCTTTCGGACTTCTTCCGGCTCTGCTGCTGCTGGGCTGCTCCCATTCCAGCCCCGCGCCCGCAGCGCCGCCCACCGCTCAGGCACAGCTGGTGCACAGCGTTGCCGCGCAAACACCGCAGGCCATTCGGATGACGGGAACGGTCCACGCCAAAGAAACGGCCCTGATCTCGGCGCAGGTGCCCGGGCGTATCCGCCAGGTGCTGGTGCAGGCTGGGGACCGTGTGCGCGCCGGTCAGCTGCTGGCCACGCTCGACGACGCCGCGATGCAGTCGGCGCTGGGCCAGGCCTCCGCTGCGCAAACGGCGGTCGAGAAGCAGCAGGCGGCCGCGCAGACCAACGCGCAGCTCGCGGCGGGAACCCTGGCCCGCTACCAGATGCTGAAAGACGAAAAAAGCGTCAGCCCGCAGGAATTCGATGAGGTCGAGAAGCGCTCGCAGGCCGCGGCCCTCCAGCTCCAGGCGATCGAGGCGCAGAGCCAGGGAGCCAAAGCAGCGGTCGAAGGGGCACGCACGCAGCTGGGATACGCCACGTTGCGTGCGCCCTTCGCCGGCATCGTCACCGCGCGCATGGCCGATCCGGGAACGCTGGCCGCGCCGGGCATCCCGCTGCTTCAGATCGATCGCGACGGCCCCCTGCAGGTCTACACGACCGTCGATGAGTCCCTCATCGGAACCGTGCGCATGGGCATGAAGGTGCCCGTGAGCATCGAGGGCATCGCTGCCGCGGAGCTCACCGGGACCGTTGCCGAGATTGTGCCCGCGGCCGATCCAGCGAGCCGCAGCTTCCTCGTCAAGCTCGACCTGCCCGCAGTAAACAATCTGCGAGCCGGAATCTACGCGACGGCAGGATTTCCCGGAGCCGTGAAGCCGACGATCCTGGCGCCGCAGTCGGCCGTGGTCATGCGCGGATCGCTGGCCTGCGTCTATGCGCTCGATGCCGACGGCCTGGCGCAGCTGCGCTATGTCACGCTCGGCAATCGGCAGGGCGATCAGGTGGAGATTCTTTCCGGCCTGGCCGCTGGAGAAGCGCTGGTGAACAACCCAGGCGATCGCGATCTCGCCGGACGGCACATCGAGTCCGCAAACGAGGCGCAGCCATGAAAAAGGCATCGTACGGGATCGCCGGCCAGCTGGCCCACGCCTTCATCAATTCGAAGCTGACGCCGCTGACCGTCGTCGCGGCCCTGGCCCTGGGTGTGCTGGCCGTGCTCGCCATCCCGCGCGAGGAAGAGCCGCAGATCCTCGTGCCCATGCTCGACGTGATGACCGCGATGCCGGGTGCCTCCCCGCAGGAAGTCGAGCAGCGCGTCACCAATCCCGTCGAGAGCCTGATGCACGAAATTCCCGGCGTGGAGTACGTGTACTCCATCTCCAGCCCAGGACAGAGCCTCGTCATCGTGCGCTTTCTGGTCGGAACGTCGCAGGAAGACGCGCTGGTCAAGGTCTACAGCAAGCTTTACTCCAACGCCGACCGGATGCCGCAGGGCGTGTCGCAGCCGCTCATCAAGGCCCGCTCCATCGACGATGTTCCCATTCTGGCGCTGACGCTCTGGGGCGAGCACTACAGGGGCTACCAGTTGCGCCAAATGGCGGATGAGGTCGAGCACACCATCAGCCAGATCCCCGATGTTTCCGAGACCAAAGTGATCGGCGGCCAGCCGCGCGCGATGCGCGTGATTCTCGACAGCACAAAACTCGCGGCCTTCGGCTTCTCGGCGAGCGACGTAGTCGGCCGCCTCCAGGCTGCAAACGCACGCACCCAGGCCGGGGAATTTGCCGAAGGCAATCAGGAGATTCGCGTCGACGCCGGCAATCTCTTCCGCGACACGCACGATCTGGAAGGCGTCGTTCTCGGCGTCGCCAACGGACACCCCGTGGTCCTGCGCGATGTCGCCAGCCAAATCGTCGACGGCCCGGCTGAGGCCGAGGACTATGTCCTGTTCGGGACCACGCAGGCTCACGCCAACGGCGCGCCGGCACAAGACTATCCCGCCGTAACCATCACCGTTGCCAAGCGCAAGGGCACAAACGCCACCGACATCGCCAATGCCGCGCTGGCCCGCGTGCAGGAGATGAAGGGCGTCAGGCTGCCCTCCGACCTGACCATCACCACCACCCGCAATTACGGCGCGACCGCGAAAGATAAATCGGACACGCTGCTGAAGCACCTGTTGCTGGCGACCATCTCGGTCACCATCCTCATCGCGTTGTTCCTCGGCTGGCGCGAATCGGGCGTGGTGCTGCTCGCCATCCCCGTCACGCTCGGCCTCACGCTGGCCGTGTTCTATCTGATGGGCTACACGCTCAATCGTGTCACCCTCTTCGCGCTCATCTTCAGCATCGGCATTCTGGTCGACGACGCCATCGTCGTCGTCGAGAACATCGTGCGCCACTTCCGCATGCCCATCAACGCGCGCCGCCCGTTGAGCGATGTCGCGGTCGAGGCGGTCGCCGAAGTAGGCAATCCCACCATTCTCGCCACCTTCACCGTCATCGCGGCCATCCTTCCCATGGCCTTTGTGCGCGGCCTGATGGGCCCGTACATGCGCCCCATCCCTGTCGGCGCCTCGGTGGCGATGCTCTTCTCGCTGGTGGTGGCCTTCGTGGTCTCTCCGTGGGCTGCGCTGCGCCTGCTCGGACGCAAACATCTCGCCGGCGCGCATATCCTCACTGCGGAAAAGGAAGGCTGGCTGGTGCGCTTCTACCGGCGCGCGATGCATCCTCTCATGCGCACCGCGCGCGCCCGCTGGACCTTCCTCGGCGCGGTGGTGCTCCTGCTGATGCTGGCCTGCGCTCTCGTCCCCATGAAAGCAGTCCTCGTCAAGATGCTGCCCTTCGACAACAAGAGCGAGTTCCAGGTCATCGTCAACATGCCGGACGGAACGCCCCTCGAGCAGACCACGCGCGTCGCCCAGGCACTGGGTACGTATCTGCAACGCCAGCCGGAGGTCGAGAACTACCAGATCTACGCTGGTACGTCGGGCCCGTTCAACTTCAACGGCCTGGTGCGCCACTACTATCTGCGTCGTCAGCCGAACCAGGCCGATATCCAGGTGAACCTGCTCCCCGCCGACCAGCGCAGCGTGCAGAGCCATGCCATCGCGCGGAGGGTCCGTCCCGAGCTCGATCGCATTGCCGATGCCTACGGCGCCCGCCTCCAGGTCTCGGAAGTTCCGCCCGGGCCACCGGTACTGCAGACGCTGGTCGCCGAGGTCTACGGGCCGAGTCTCGACGGCCAAACCGAAGTGGCCCGCCAGGTGAAGCAGGTCTTCCAGGAGACCCCCGGTGTGGTCGACACCGACTGGTACATGCAGGATCCGCAGCAGCAGCTCGTCATGCACGTGGACGAAGCAAAGGCGGCCCTGCACGGCATCCCCGTTGCCCAGGTGGCACAGACCTTGGCGCTGGCGACCTCCGGCGCGCACGCCGGCCTCCTGCATGTGCCGGAATCGCGCGAGCCGGTGCCGACGCTGGTGGAGTTCGACCGCGCCGAACGCTCCTCTCAACAAGGTCTCGAGAACATCCAACTGCGCGGCGCCAACGGCAGCATGGTCTCGCTGCGCGAGCTGGTCGACGTCGAGCACACCACCCTGGCCCCGGACATCTACCACAAGAACCTGAAGCGCGTGGTGTACATCACCGGCGATGTCGCGGGCGCCGAAGAGAGCCCGGTCTACGCCATCATGAAGATGAACCGCGCCCTCGACCAGCTCAAGCTGCCCGACGGCTATTCCCTGGTTCGCTATAACTCCGTCCAGCCTGAGTCGACCAACCACTTCTCCATGAAGTGGGATGGCGAGTGGCAGATCACCATCGAAGTCTTCCGCGACCTCGGCCTGGCCTTTGCCGCCGTGCTCATTCTTATCTACGTCCTCGTCGTCGGGTGGTTCAAATCCTTCACCGTGCCGCTCGCGATCATGATTCCCATTCCCCTGACCCTGGTCGGTATCCTGCCTGCCCACGCCATGCTCGGCGCGTTCTTCACCGCCACATCCATGATCGGCTTCATCGCCGGCGCCGGCATCATCGTGCGCAATTCCATCATCGTCGTCGATTTCATCGAGCTCCGCCGCCGCGAGGGCTCGCCGCTGGCCGAAGCCGTCATCGACGCAGGCGCCATTCGCCTGCGTCCGGTCCTGCTCACCGCGGCCGGCGTCATCGTCGGCGCCAGCGTCATCCTTGCCGATCCAATCTTTCAGGGCCTCGGCCTCTCGCTCATCGCGGGCACCGTGGCTTCCACCTTTTTGTCCTGGCCCGCTGTTCCGGTGCTCTATTACATGCTGAACGCCGGCAAGAGCGAGGCAATCCAACCCGCTCCCATGGAGCATCAGGAGGTTGCATCATGACTGTGGAACGTGCTGTTCGCCTCGTCGCCGGTGTTATGGTTCTGGTTTCGCTCGCCCTGGCGCACTGGTTTTCCTTCTACTGGCTGTGGCTCACCGTCTTCGTCGGCCTGAATCTGCTGCAGTCCGCGTTCACCAACTGGTGCCCGGCCATGTCCATCTTCAAATGGATGGGCCTGCCCGGTGCGCGTTCCTAGCGAGCGCAGAAGGTTGGCGATGGTGGCAAAGCCGATGTCCGCGCGAACAGCCGAAAGACTCAAGGACGAGGTCTATCGGCAGATGCTGCGCGTCGAAGCCGGCCACTCCACCGCGCAACTCGCCTTGGCGCTCGCTCTGCTCAGGGCATGGATCAGGCTCGACGACCATCATCCCCAGAGCGAAACCCGCCAATGGCTGCGCACCATCTGCCCGGTCTGCCTGCCCATGCTGGAAAGATCCTTGGCCGATTCGACCGTCGGCTGCCGCCCCCCGGACCAGACGTGAGGCGCTTTGCGGTCGGTGCCGCAGACGAAACCCGCGACCCTGAGCGCGGCTTAGGGTCCCCGCGTCCAGTCACGCATCGAAGCACACTCGTTCGGCGGTCACACCGAGCCCGCGAAGCGCGTCGGGAAAATGCGATAATCTCAGAGAAGCCAGTCCCACCGCGATCGCGGAGAGGTGGCAGAGCCCGGTTGAATGCACCTGACTCGAAATCAGGCATACTCGAAAGGGTATCGGGGGTTCGAATCCCTCCCTCTCCGCCAGATTCTCCTCCATTTTCCATCCCGCACTCCGAACTTCCGCAAAGCTTCCGCCATGCGCAAACCGTCTCCATAGTGTTATTGTTGCCATCGCAAACAAAATGGAGTCGGAGGAACGATGGAGAGCAAAGGCACGGACCGGCGTGATTTTCTTAAGCGCGCCGGCGCGATGGGATCGATGGCGATGATGGCAGCACTTCCCGAATTCGCAGGCGCCTCCAGCGGCCGGGTGAGGGAAGAGTCGCTCGCCCCGCAGGAGCAGGAGCCGCCGAAGTATCACATCAAATTCGGCGTCTGCGGCATGAGCCACGACCACATCTATGGCATGGTCGGCGCCGTGCAGCGCGGCGGCGGCGAGCTCGTGTCCGCGTGGGGCGGGGAAGCCGACAAACTCGCAGCCTTCACGAAGCGCTATCCCGACGTGAAAATCGTGAAGGCCCAGGAAGAGATCATCGAGGATCCCTCGCTCCAGCTCGTCCTCAGCTCGCAGATCGCCAATGAGCGCGCGCCGCTGGGCGTGAAGGTCATGCGTCACGGCAAAGACTATCTCTCCGACAAGCCTGGCATCACCACCCTCGAACAACTTGCCGAAGTCCGCAAAACCATCGCCGAGACAAAAAAGATCTACGCCATCATGTACAGCGAGCGCCTCGAAGTGAAGGCCGCCGTCTACGCCGGACAGCTCATCCAGCAGGGCGCCATCGGAAAAGTGATCCAGACCATCAACATCGCCCCCCACCAGATCTTCCAGCATCATGGCGACGCCGGCGGCGGCACCGGCCGTCCCGACTGGTTCTGGAACGACGTGCAGTTCGGCGGCATCCTGTGCGACATCGGCTCCCACCAGGTCGATCAGTTCCTCTACTACACCGGCTCCACTCAAGCCGAAGTTGCCGAGTCGCAAATCGCCAACGTCCGTCATCCCGAGCATCCGCACTTCCAGGACTTCGGCGACATGGTCCTCCGCGGCAACAGGGGCCTCGGCTACGTCCGCCTCGACTGGTTCACTCCCGACGGCCTCGGCACCTGGGGCGACGGCCGCCTCTTCATCCTCGGCACCGACGGCTATATCGAGATCCGCAAGTACACCAACGTCGCTGTCAGCAAGCAGGGCAACAATCTCTTCATCGTCGATCAAAAACAAGCTCGCTACGTTGACTGCAACAACATGCCGCTGCCCTTCGGTCCGCAGTTCGTCGCCGACATCGTCAACCGCACGCACATTGCGCAGGACCAGGAACAGTGCCTGCTCGCCGCAGAGCTGGTCATCAAAGCGCAGAAAAACGCGAAAGTCGTGAAGCTCGAAGCCTAACCGGAGAGGACGATGAAGAAGAACAAGGGCCAAAAAGAAATCTCGCGCCGTAATTTCCTGAAGACCAGCCTCGGTGCAGCGGCAGCCGCCGGATTTCCGACGATCGTCCCCTCCTCGGTCCTCGGCCAGTTTGCCCCCAGCAAACGTATCAACGTCGGCGCCATCGGCGTGGGCCGCATCTCCCGCGTGCACGACATGCCCGGCATCCTGCAGTTCGATCGCGCGCGCATCGTCGCCGTCTGCGACCTCGATGCCCACCGTGTCGAAGACGGCAAGAAGTTCGTCAACGACTTCTACGCGCAGAAAACCGGCAAGCCGTACGACGGCGTCACCGGCTACGCGAATTACCACGAGCTCCTCGCCAACAAAGACATTGACGCCGTCGTCGTCAGCACCCCCGACCACTGGCACGCGCTCATCGGTGTCGACGCGGTCCGCGCCGGCAAAGACGTCTACCTGCAAAAGCCCGCGTCGCTCACCATCGCCGAAGGCCGCGCGCTTTCCAACGCCGTTCAGGCCTCCGGCCGCATTCTCCAGATCGGCAGCCAGCAGCGCTCCACCATCCAGTTCCGCTACGCCGCCGAACTCGTCCGCAATGGCCGCATCGGCGATCTGCAGCGCGTCGAAATCGGCCTCCCCGGCGATCCTGCCGGCGGCGACAAAACACCCGCGCCGGCTCCCGATTGGTTCAACTACGAGATGTGGCTCGGCGAAACGCCATACGTCTACTACACCGTCGACCGCGTCCATCCGCAAACCGGATACAGCCGCCCCGGATGGCTGCGCTGCCGCCAGTTCGGTGCCGGCATGATCACCGGCTGGGGCGCCCATCACATCGACAGCGCCCACTGGGGCATGAACACCGAGTACACCGGCCCCGTCGAAATCTGGGGCCAGGCCGAGTTCCCCGACCACGGCCTCTGGGACGTCCACGGCCCTTTTAAGACCGAGGCGAACTACGCCAACGGCGTCCACATGAGCATCAGCGGCGACTACCCCAACGGCATCAAGTTCTACGGCAGCAAAGGCTGGATCTTCGTCTCGCGCGGCAACGAGCAGGTCACCAAAAGCGATCCAGTCGCGAAACTCAACGACAACACCGCCCTCGCCTCCCGCGATCCCGCGATCATCAAGTCCACCATCGGTCCCGACGAAATTCACCTCTACGAAAGTAAGGACCAGCACGGCAACTGGCTCGACTGCATCGTCACTCGCCAGCAGCCCATCTCTCCCGCCGAGATGGGCCATCGCGCCTGCTCCACCTGCCTCATCCACGACATGGCCATGGTCCTCAAGCGCAAACTCTACTGGGACCCGGTCAACGAGCGGTTCCACAACGACGACGAAGCCAACAGCATGCTCTCGCGCCCCCAGCGCGCTCCCTACAGGCTCAGCTAACAGGAGACTCCGATGACGATGTCACGACGCAATGCAGTGGTGGGACTGCTGGCCATGCCCGGTATCCTCACCGCGATCGCCGAAGCAGCCCAGGCGCAAACCCCCAGCCAGGCTCCGGCGGAAAAGGGAATCCTGGGCCCTCACGTCTTCGAGTGGGACGAAATGCAGTTCCACAAGACAGCAACAGGCGAAGTTTGCTCGCTCTGCAGGCAGCCGACGGCCACCCTCGACCAGCTCGAGATGCACGTCAGCAAGCTCAATCCCGGCACGGCCTCGCATCCGCCGCACCGCCACGTCAACGAAGAGCTGATCCTCATCCGCGAGGGCGACTGCGAAACCCTCTCCGACGGCAAGTGGGTCAAGGTTGGCCCCGGCTCGGTCGTCTTCAACGCCTCCAACAGCCTGCACGGATTCCGTAACATCGGCACCACCGTCGCCGTCTATCACGTCATCAACTGGAGCCCGAACAAGGATATGTCCTCGGCGAAATAGCTGCCCAAAAGAGGCCACGCCGCAGACTGGAGCAGACGGGGCAGGCAATTGAGCCCACCGCGTCCACGCTAAAAGTGCAGGCTGATCTGCCCCGTCACCGTTCGCGGGGTCACATAGTGCGTCCCGCTGAACGTCGACAGAAAGTTATACAGCCCGTACTGATTCGTTACGTTCACCGCCGTAATTTGCGCGCCCCACTTATACCGGTCGCCATGGAACAGATCGTCGTTCCCCAGCGCCATGTCGATCAGGCTCCGCGGCGCAACCCGCGGAGGATTGTGATCGTTGTCCCCCGTCCCCGGCTTCGGAATCGTGAGCAGCGTCGACCCATACTCCGAGGCCAGGCACGCTGCCGGTAGCGGATGCCCCGGCGTTGCCCGCTGACCATTGCAGGTCAACCCCGCCTCGAACTCCTCGTCCGCATCCAGCCCGCTCAGGTCCACCGCCGGCTGCCCGTTCAGCGTCGTCGACGTCGCATCGCACGCGCTGTTCGGATCGTTCGACAGCGGGTTGTAGCATGGCGCCGATCCCGCCACGAGGCCCGAATCGTACCGCCAGTTCAGGCTGTACCACGGGCTGTGTTTGCCCGGAATCTGATACTGCAAATGCGTCGTCTCGTTGTACCTCTCGTCGTGATCGATCCGGAACGGCAGCCCCGTTTGTCCCACCGTCGCCCCCGCGCCGCCCACCTGGGGCGGAAAGAACCGCGCCGCCACCGATGACATCACCGCATACGCGCTCAGCCCGTGTATCGGCGTCAGATTCGCGCGCAGCGCAAAGCCCGGAATCTTCGAGTTGTGCCACTCGATCGGAAACGTGATCGGCGTATTCCCCAGCACGCTGAAGTCATACGCGTTGTTGGTGTACTTCCAGATGTACTCGCCGCTCACCACAAAGTGCCGCCCCGCCACCTGCTGAAAACCAGCGTGATACTCGTTGCGATACCCCGGCGCCAGCGCACCCGAGTTGCCCGCCTGGCAACCCAGCAGCGGATTCACCACCGCGTTCAAACACCCGTGGCTCGCCAGCACCAGATTCTCGTTAAACGGCGTCTCCAGCGTCCGCGCATACGAAGCCCGCAGCACCGTATTCGTCTTCTTGATGTTGTACGATCCGCCCAGCCGCGGCTCCGCTTGCCGCGCATTCGCCAGCCCGTTATAGATGTCCCCGCGAATCCCAACGTTGAACAGCCAGTTACCCGCCTTGATCTGATCCTCGGCGTAAATCGCCAGCTCCTTCACGTCCGTGTGACCGAGAAAGTTGTACGAGCTCCCGCCCCGCGTCAGATCGTACGGATACAAGGTCGTGCAAGGCGCCGCAACTGGAACGCCTCCCGCCATGCAGCCCAACGAATCCAGATATCCCGGGTCCACGATCCCCAGCGCGTCGCTCTCGTCCAGCAGCGTCTGCTCATACATCGCTCCGAACTTCATACTGTTCGGACCCTTCACGTAGCTCAGGTCCGTGTGCAGGCCCTCATTCGCCAGGCTCCGATCCTGCCCGATACTCTGCCGCTGCACAGGCCCGAGATCCGCCAGCGGATCGCCGCTCGGATAATAGTGATAATTGTCCTTCCTGAAGTACGCCCCCAGGTTCCACACCGACGACTGAGTCACCACCCGCGTATAACTCGGCGAAACATCCACCGTCCCAATCTTCGATTTCTGGTCCGTCTGTCCCGTCACCGCCGCACCCGCCAGGTTCACTCCACCCGCGTTCAGGTTGTCGTAGGTGTTCGGCGTCTGGAACCACGACCGCGAATAGTTCAGATTCAGGTGCAGGGAATTGGCCGCATTGAACTGGTAGTCCGCCCGATCGAAGACGTTCTCCTCATTCCCCTTGTCGTGAAAGACCACGAATTCCGGCCCATCCAGAAAACGCCCCGTATTCAGCCCGTCCGCCGAAACGAAGTTCCCCCAGTTGTCCTTTCCGTATCCCAGATCGAACCCACCCGATGACGTCCCGAATGTCCCGTATGAATAGTTAATTTGCCCCGTCGGTTTCGTCATCCCCTGTCCCGATCGCGTCGTCACCTGGATCACCAGGCTCGTCTTGTCCCCGTACTCCGCCGGCGGCGCTCCCTCGATCACCTGCATCGACTGCACCGCCGTTTCCGGCAGCTGGTTCGAGAACGCCTTGCTCTGCTGATCCGTGATCGGCTGCCCGTCCACCGAGAACGAATTCTCCGCGTGATCGCCCAGCCCATGGAACATCCCGTTCGAGTCCGCCGTCACTCCCGGCGACGACAGCGTCACCAGCGAGCTCAGCCCCGACGATGCGCTCTCCAGCGGAATCTCCGCAAACGCCTTCCGGTCGATTTGCGTGTCCATGGTCGGCGCGCTGTTCACCAGGTCCTCGCCCGACACCTGCACTGTCGTCGCCGCCGTGCCCAGTGACATCGTCACCGGCACGTTCACCGGCGTCGTCCCGCGAACCGCCGCATCGTGAACGAACGTGCCAAACCCGGTCATCTTCACCGTCATGTGGTACGAGTTGAAGGGCACATTGGCGAACTGAAAATGTCCTGCGCTGTCGGTCTTGACCGACTCCTCATACTGGCTCACCGGGTTCAGAATCGTCACCATCGCCCCGGGCAGCACTGCGCCAGTCGGATCGGTCACCGTCCCCGTAATCGTTCCCGACGTCGTCCCCGTCTGCGCAACACACGGCAGACTCGAAAAACTCCAAATCACAATCAGCGCTGGAAAAATTACGGCGCAACGCAGCAGCGTACGCATGCACGACCTCCCTGGTTGTTGGATACCCGGATCCCGAATTGTGGTGAAAAACGGCTACGCGAGAAGTGCGGAGCCTTCGGGTGGAGGACGGCTGTTGAGCCGGAAGAATACTTCGCTGCGCGGCCTCACCAGCCGGCTGGCCTTCGGCAGGGAAGCCACCGGCCTGCTGCTCAGGTCCAGCGTGATGGCCGGAGCCGCATGCGTCGCCTGATGCGCCGCAACGCACAGCGCGCAGTCATGATCGATCGTGCCCGACGCATGGAAATGCGCCGCCTGCGCCATCCCGCTCATCAGCACGAGCGCGATGCACAGGATGCCGAGCACCGAAGCCCAGCCTAACCGCGGTCTGGAAAACACGCAGCGCATGCTACTGCTTCGACTATAACCAGGCTTCAATGAAAGCGCCAAACCGCCCTTGACACTTCCCGCCCACCCGGTAAGCTAAGAGATTCCCGACCGGCGCCCCGTCGCCGGCGGTTTGCCGGGGGCGGCTGCGTCTTGAAGGTTCGGGTCTTTTATCACGATAAGTGTTTCGACGGGGCCTGCTCGGCCTCTCTCTTCAGCCGCTTCCATCAGGAGCGCATCCACCCGGACTCCTCCTACGAGTTCTGCGGCCTCGTCCATCGCGCCGGCGCCCTCTTCAACGAAGCCGACTTCACGGGCGACGAGAACGCTATCGTCGACTTCAAATATTCCCCGTCGCCCAAAATTACCTGGTGGTTCGATCACCACCTCTCCGCCTTCCTCACCCCCGAAGATCATCAGGACTTCCTCAACGGCATCGCCGATGGCCGCTACAAAGGTCATCGCTTCTACGACCCCAACTACGTCTCCTGCACCAGCTTCCTCGCCCACATCGCCTCCACCCAGTTCGGTTTCGACCCCACCCCCGTCGCCGAGCTCGTCCACTGGGCCGACATCGTCGACGGCGCCCTCTATCAGAGCCCGCAGCTCGCCGTCGAAATGCCCGAGCCCGCCATGAAGCTCACCCTCATCATCGAGTCCGCCCAGGACGACACCTTCGTCCCGCGCCTCATCCCCACCCTCACGCGCATGTCGCTGCAACAGGTCCTCGATCAGCCTTGGGTCGCCGCGCTCCTGCCGCCCCTCCTCGATCGACACCAGCGTGCCCTCGACCTCATCCGCTCCCGTGCCGAATCGAAAGACGGCACCATCTACTTCGACATCACCGACCATCCTCTCGAGGGCTACAACAAATTCATCCCGTACTATCTCCACCCCGAGGCGACCTACTCCGTCGGCCTCTCGAAGTCGAGCTTCCGCACTAAGGTTGCCGTCGGCTCCAACCCCTGGACCAAAACTGCGCCCGAGAAGATGCTCAACCTCGCCACCATCTGCGAGCGCTACGGTGGAGGAGGCCACGCTCGCGTCGGCGCCATCTCCTTCCCCCCGGACCGCGAAGACGAAGCCCGCAAAGCCGCCGCCGAAATCGTCGCCGAACTCCGCGCTTCCAACCCTGGGAAATAAGTCGCCGGAAACGGAATCTCCGGACCCTCCGCGCCCATGCAGTCCTCCTGGCCCTCCACTCAGCCCGTTGCCCTGTGCCCTGTCCCATGCACTCTGTACCCCTAAATCGCCAGTCCTTGACAAACACATAAAGCCCCTGCGACCATCGCTCCGCGGCCCAGGAGGTCTGACCACTTCCCGGGCGATCGCTTGCGGCAACCTTTCCAAAGGAGAAATCGACCCGACATGGCAGGCACAGCCACTACGCGTAGGGAATTTGTTAAAGCAGGAGGCGCCGCCCTGGCCGCCACTGCTGTTTCGTGGAATGCCAACAGCTACGCCGCCATCGTCGGCGCCAACGATCGCGTCAGAACCGCCGTCGTCGGCTGCGGCGATCGCATGAAAGGCGCCCTCATTCCCGCTTTCAGCCAGCATGCCAAAGACATGAACTTCGAGTTCGTCGCCGTCTCCGACATCTGGAACCGCCGCCGCGAAGAAGGCGCCGCCTACATCGAGAAAGTCAGCGGCTTCAAAGTCGACCCCGTCCGCAACAACGACGAGCTCTATGCGCGCAAAGATGTCGACGCCGTCCTGGTCGCCACCGCCGACTTCCAGCACGCCCTGCACGGCGTGGAAGCGGTCGAAGCCGGCCGCGATGCCTACGTCGAAAAGCCGACCGCGCACACCATGGACGACGCGCGCAAATTCCTGGCCGCCGTCAAAAAAACCGGCAAGATCGTGCAGGTCGGAACCCAGCGCCGCAGCACGCCCAGCTATCAAAAGGCGGCCGAGTACATTAAGTCCGGCCAATTCGGCGACATCGTCATGGTCGAGATGACCTGGAACGTCAATCAACCCGGCCGCTGGCGCCGCCCCGACGTCGTGCCCCTCCTCAAAGAAGAGGACACCGACTGGAAGCGCTACCTTCTCAACCGCCCCCGCGTTCCCTTCGACGCGCGCAAGTATCTCGAGTTCCGCCTCTTCTGGCCTTACTCCTCGGGCATCCCCGATCAGTGGCTCGTCCACCAGATCGACACGGTGCACTGGTTCACCGGACTGCCGCATCCGCGCAGTGTGGTTGCCAACGGCGGTATCTATCTCTGGAAGGACGGCCGCCAGAACTGGGACACCATGACCGCTGTCTTCGATTACGGTCCGCTCGACGACCCCAGCAAGGGCTTCCAGGTGCAGTACAGCTCGCGCTTCACTAACTCCGCCGGAGGCGTCAAGGAACTGTACTACTCCAACGGCGGCATGATCGACATGGACAAGCAAACCGTCACACCTACGGGTGGACTCAACGCGAAGTACGCGGCTGAGATGGGGATGAAACCGAATCTGCTCGGCAGTTTGTCGCTCAGCGATCACGCCGAAGCGGTCTCAACCGCCGCCGAAACGCACGCCGACCCGCAAACCTCCGCTAACATGCGCAACTGGATGGAGTGCGTGCGCTCGCGCAAAACACCCAATGCTCCCATCGAAGCCGGCTACAGCCACTCCATTGCTCTGTGCAATGTGGCTGCGATTCAAACCGGCCAGAAAGTCACCTTCGACGACAAGACGCAGCAGGTGATGGTGGGAGGCAAGGTCTATGCGTAACATCGCTGCGCTCGCTGTTGTTGCTGCAGCCATGTTGATCCCGGCGCACGAACTTAGAGCGGCAAAGACCTCCGGCGTGCAGGTTGTCGCCGACGAGGCCGAGCGCCGCGTCGACATCACCATCGACGGCCAGCCCTTCACCACCTATATGTGGCCGACCACGCTCAAAAAACCGGTCCTCTATCCGCTTATCACCGACGAAGGCATCACCGTCACGCGCGGCTATCCGCTCCAGCCGCGCCCCAACGAGCGCGTCGACCATCCCCACCACGCCGGCATGTGGTTCAACTACGGCAATGTCAATGGCTTCGACTTCTGGAATAACTCCGATGCCATTAAACCAGAAAATCGCTCCAAAATGGGCACCATCCTCGAGACCAAAATCGTCTCTACAAAAAGTGGTGCCGATCGCGGCGAGTTAGTCGTGGATTCGGTCTGGGTCACAGGCAAAGGCGATCAGTTGCTCGACCAAACCACGCACTACATCTTTTCGCGCCGTCCGCATGAGCGCGTTATCGATCAGGTCATCACGCTCAAGGCCCTTGACCGTGCGGTCTTCAACGACGACAAGGAGGGCGTCCTCGGCATCCGTGTCGCCCACTGGCTCGAATCGCCTGACGAGAAGGGGGGCGTCTTCCTCGACGCAAGCGGCCGCCCGACCAAAGTCGCCGCGGACACCACGGATGCAACCGGCGTCTACCTCACCAGCGAAGGGGTCAAAGGCGGCGCAGTCTGGAGCACAAGAGGCCGCTGGTGCTCCCTCACCGGACACACGGACGACCATACCGTCACCCTCGCCATTCTCGATCACCCCCTGAACCCTGGTTACCCGACCTATTGGCACGCGCGTGGCTACGGACTCTTCGCCGCCAATCCGCTGGGCCGCAGTATCTTCGATCCCAAACAGCCCCCCTTCAACTACACCCTGGAGAAAGGACAGACCGCGACCTTCCGCTATCGCGTGCTGTTCATCTCCCACGAGGCAACGCCCGAGTCTCTGAACCACGAAGCCGACCAGTTCGCCACCGAATACCGCTAAAGGCCCCTCACCTCCCCTCCCGCGCACGTGGAATCAGGGAGATCTTCCGACGGCCGTTTTACCGGAAATACGGAAACAACCGAATGGAAAGCGGATAAAGACCAGCTGAGCTGGATTGCTCAGACTCGGGTGTCCTGGCCGCTTAGAGTGAGGAAGGTAAGGTGTTCATCCGTGAAAAGGATTTTGCTCGGGCTCGCACTCATGTTCAGCTTTGCTGCACCGACAGCGTTGCCGGCGCAGGTTGTAGTTGTCGTTCGTCACAATCATCATCACCACCATCATCATCACCATCACCCCAATCGCCAGTAGTAAGTGTTACGGACCGGGATGAAGTATCGAAACCGTTCCGGCGATGTTGCGCTGTGGGAAGTCAGTTGACAGTTCGCCGGGCCGGTCCGGCTCAGATAAGTGAGGGTTAGCCATGGAAACAATTCTGATTATTGTTCTTCTGGTGTTTTTGCTCGGCGGTGGTGGCTGGGGATACTCGCGCTGGCGTAGATAAATTGCACGATCGCGACCCAGGTACATACTTTCAGGTTAGACGTCCCAGGGCAGCCCCCGATTCACCATGATCGCCTTCCGATGTGAGTCCATGCAGCCGGGCATGGATTGCCATTGCCGCCCAGACGCCTCTGCCGCGACAATACTCAGCAACATCGGAGGGAAGAGGATGGCCATTCGAGTCGCTGCAGTTACGATCTTTGCGCTTACCCTGGCGGTTCCATGCCTGGGCCAAACCAGTCAATCCGATTCTCAGACCCTGCAGGCCATCCTCGCGGAGATTCGCGCGATCCACAACGAGCTTAAGGTCACACAGACGACCCAAATTCTGCTCACCGAACTCGAGATTCAGCAGAGCGTCGTCAATCGAGCCACCCAGCGCGTTGACGAAGCGCAGTCCAGGCTGAGCGAGATCAAGACTGCCGAGAAAGACAACGCCGGCGAGCAGACGCGGATAAAAGAGAGACTCGACCAGACGACCGATCCGAATGAGGCCCAGGCCCTCGCCGACCGAGGAGAGGGACTGAAGCGCCAGGCCGCCACGATGGCCACCGCCGAACAGGAGCGCACCTCCACCCTGCAGACCGCCCAGCAGCAGCTCAAAGATGCCCAGGACTCCCTCGACGACATCCAGAATCAGCTCAATGCAATCGTGAAGCAGCTCACGCCGGCTCGAAACTAATCCCCGAGTCCCGGATACGCACCCGGCCCTGAATCCCGCCGCCACCCTCCCGCATCTGACAGTTCCGCGTTGGCCAATCGGCCCATTCACGGTAAAATAAGAGGATTGCAGGAAAGGTCTTAGGGAACAGCACCATGCCTAAAGAGGGAATTCACCCGAACTACCACGAGATTCGCGTCGTCTGCGCGTGCGGCAACACCTTCACCACCAAATCCACGCATAAGAGCGACATCCACGCGGAAATCTGCTCGAACTGCCACCCGTTCTTCACCGGCAAACAGAAGCTGGTCGATACCGCGGGCCGCGTCGAGCGCTTCCGCCGCAAGTACGCCAAAACCGAAGCCAAACCGGAGCCGGCAGGAGCCGCGAAGTAGTCGTCCAGCGCTCCTCGCAACACAAGGCCTCCGCCGCGGCGGGGGCCATTGTTTTAGCACCACGATGAAGAAACACTGGGACAACCCGATCGACCACCCCATGCCCCCAGATACGGGTCCGTCCACGCGTGTGCCCGCATCGGTCCAGATCGGCAGCGTCACCGTCGCTCCCGCCACCGTCCTCGCCCCCATGGCCGGCGTCACTGACACGGTCTTCCGCCGCTTCATCCGCAACGCCAGCCTCTTCACTTCAGTAACAACTCCGGGTGCCCCGGGTCTCGATCTTGAGACCCGGGTTAGTGCCGGTCGAACGGCTCTCGATTCTGAGACCCGGATCCGCGACGCCGTCGAAGGCTCCATTACTAACCAGGCCTCAGGCTGCGGACTCATCATGACCGAGTTCACCTCGGCCGACGGCCTCGCCCGCATGCGCGAATCCAAACGCAAGCGCTACCTCACCTTTTACGACGATGAGCACCCCATCTCCGCCCAGCTCTTCGGCTCCAACCCCGCCACCCTCGCCGAAGCCGCGCGCATCGTGCAGGACACCGGCTTCGACATGGTCGACCTCAACCTCGGCTGCCCCGCCAAACGCGTCGTCTCCTGCAACGGCGGCAGCGGCCTGCTGCGCGACCTGCCCCTCATCGGCGAAATCTTCAAATCTGTGCGTGCGGCGGTTACAATTCCGTTCACCGTCAAGTTCCGCCTCGGCTGGAACGACAACCACATCGTCTGTGTCCCCCTCGCAAAGCTGGCCGAAGACTGCGGCCTTAACGGCGTCGCCCTCCACGCCCGCACCCGCGAGCAGGGCTACGCCGGCCAGGCCCGCTGGCACCACATCGCCGAAGTCAAAGACGCGGTCCGCATCCCCGTCGTCGGCAACGGCGACGTCCGCACCCCCGAGGATGCCTGCGCCCTCGTCGCCAAAACCGGCTGCGACGCCGTCATGATCGGCCGCGCCGCCCCCGCCAATCCCTGGATCTTCCGCCAGATTGCGCAGTTCACCGCCACGGGCCGCTACGACCTGCCTACAGACCAGGACCGCTATCGCATGATCCGCACCTACTTCGAAATGCTTCTCACCGAACTGACCCCCGACACCTCGCGCGCCCCCGCCGCCGAAGCCGCCGGCAAGATGAAGCAGTTCGCCTCCTGGTTCACCCACGGCGTCCGCGGCGGCGCCGCCCTGCGCAAGTCCATCTACGAATCGAAATCCGGCACGGCGATCCTCGACGCCGTCGACCATTTCTTCAGCAGGGAAGTGGCCAGCAGGGACGTGCCCGACATTCCGGATTCACAATCCGTCCCCGCCGACGATCGGCTCCCCTCCTTTGTCGAAAGCTAATCGGGTCCAGAACTGATCGCCGCATCGCCACGCTCGATCCAGAATCAGCACCCGACCTCGACAGCCTTCGGAAAAAAAACATGATGCCCCGGCCAGGTTCACCCCACAGCAAGAAGCGGATACCTCCGCCGCGCGAACATCAATGCAAATCACCCTAGGTTCATCTCGAAAGTAATGGCCGGTACCGTTTCGGAACCCTGTCCCTGACATCACCGAATATCCTACCCCACTCCCCCTCACCCCTCATCCAAAAAAATCTCCTCGATCCGCATCCCAAACAGCCGCGCCAGCCTGAACGCCAGCGGCAGGCTCGGATCATACTTCCCCGTCTCAATCGCATTCACCGACTGGCGCGACACCTCCAGCGCCTTCGCCAGATCGGCCTGCGACCACGCCCTCTCCGCGCGCAGCACCCGCAGCCGGTTCTTCATCACCGGTACCTCCGCCCGACCAGGGGCATCGACACCACGACGAAGATCCAGAACATCGGGTACACCCACGCCAGGCGCAGATGCGGCGCGCGCCCAAAATCCTCCATGTACCCCCACGCCGTCACAATGGCCAGCGTCGCCGCCACCCCGCACAGAATCGCCTGTATATAGATAGACCGCTGGAACTCGTCCTTCTCCTCGTTCAGATAAGCCCCCGTGATCACCAGCGTCCATGCCACCGGAACCGCCGGCAGCACCGCCAGCAGATACGACGCAAAACCCGTCACATGCCCATGACGAATCCCCAAAGCTGCTTCCAGCGAAAACACGATGCAGAACAGCCCCGCCACCAGCATCCGCCGCACATACCGCCCCTGCGCCGGATTCGAAACGCACCACATAGCCAAGTCTCCTTTCCGTAAAGACAAGTAAACATTACAAAATTACGCTGACCGTGTCAAGCAAACATGACTTAACTGGTTCGTCTTTGCTGTCAAAGGACTCGAAAAGATTGCCCCGGCTTTGAACCGGGGCAAGGAGGGTTTACCGTCGGAAGTTGGCAATGATCTCCTGGACCGTCTTCGTGATCTGAAGTGCGATCAGGATGATTCCCAACCCTGTAACAAGTGAGGCCATTTTTGGCTCCCTTATTCGGAATATCGGCCAAGGCCGGCACTACGCGCGCACCCTTGTCAGCGGTGAGCGAAAATCGGCAAAGCTGTCGAAGAAGAACAGGAGAGACTAGACATGAAATCTCTGGTAGGCATCGGTGTAATTGGCCTATTGATCGGCTTTGGGATTGGTGTGATTACAGGACGTCAGTTTCCGGCTCATCATTTTGAGCGTTTCGGGGCTAGCCGATATCTGCTCGACAGCGCGACGGGAAAGATATGCGATCCGATGCGCGACCCGAACGCAAACCCTCTGGATGAGGCGTTGGCCTCCTCAGCGAGCAAACCACAAGACGACCCCTTTGCGGCCTACGGTGGACATGCCGTTTCCCCGAAAGATGCTAACGGCTTCCCGATCGTGAAGCCTGCCTATCCTGCAGCCTGCGGCAAATGAAACTGGTGCGCGGGGGCGTCCGGCATGTCACCGCTACCTGTTGGAGTTAGAGTTCCTTATATAACTTGCGCAAAGTCACGGGACACGGATCGAAACCGCTATTCGGAAGGTTGCGGGGAAACGGCTGATGCATAAAGATATGATGCCGAACTAAAATCCACTCCGACGGCTGCCAGACAACAAAGTCAGCGTGTCGGAGTAAACGACGTGGACTATGCCACCCACATCCTCAATCTTCTGAATGTCTCTCTTTCTGTGCTCGGCAAAATCTGGACTCTTGTCGAGAAGAGGCAGTCAGGATTGCTCAAGCGGCGCGAAGCAACGAAATAGCGCCACTACCGGACGCCTCCGCCGTTATCGGAGGCATAACGATTCTATGAAATCTTTGGTTGCCGTAGGAATAATCAGCCTTGTATCTGGCTTCGGTTGCGGCGTGCTCGCGGGACGCCTCTTTCCAGTGCATCATTTCGAGCGATACGGTGAGAGCCGATACCTGGTGGACAGCGCGACAGGAAAAGTGTGCGATCCAATGCGCGACCCAAAAGCCAATGCTCTGGATGAGGCGTTGACAACTCCACAGGCAAACAGCAAGAGCGATCCTTTTGCCGCCTATGTGGTACAGCCGGTCTTTACCCCTCCGGCCTGCGGGAAGTAACTCATTTGTCCATTTTTCCGGACTCTTCGCTTCGGCTCAGGCTTCGCCTTGAACAGCGCGGAAAACGCGTCTTCAAACTTCGGGGATGCAAACTCAGCGGTCCGTTCTTCGGTTTTGTGCGGATCGGGCGTTTGGGTTTCGCGGGCATGATTAAATTCTAGCGGGGGTTCCTGTGCCTGAATTTCTGCTGATTCGCTGCCCCAATGTCGCGTGTCTTCGACAGTTCCATGTCATCCCGAACAGTGAGGAACAAGAGGCAGAGTTCGCCGCTTTTCTGGTCGACGAAAATGCTCGGATCGGCGCATGGTTAACAGGCGTTACATGTCCTGTTTGCGCTTGTAAATTTGATCGAGGTTGCCACGGACTCCCCCGGTGCTCCTGCCCGAATCCAGTGCACGCTCCAGACAAAGGAGCACCATCGCCCCCCGTTCAACTAACAAGTTGAACGCTGCCGACTGGCACGCCCATGCATTGCCCAGGAGAGATTCCAAAATGTAGGTTGGAAGGGCGTACAGTTGTCGCTGGAGTGGAGTTTGTTCTTTCAAAGCTGCTACTTATAGGGACGTAATTGAGGGGGTCAATTGTGGCGTCTCCGGAAAAATAATTTTCGAGTGCGTCTCGCCGGCAGACCCCGCGACGCAAGCTCTCCGGAATGGCACCCCCTCATAACCCGACCCTCCAGCATCAGTTCAAAGCCGTGCCGAGAGCACCGCGGAGAAGGTCAAAGCTTCAGCCTTACTCCTTCTCCACCACGGGCACGGAAAAGTGTCAGGGCACGACTTTCAGTCGTGCCGAAAACAAGCCGCGCCGAAGGCGCTTCCTTGCTGCCGCAGGCCGTTCCTGGGGTCCCCGTCACGCTTCAGCGCGATGGGGCCCACCCCCAAAAAACTGTCAAGCCCCGCGCCCTTCCCAAAATGGCACTCCCCTCATAACAAGCCACTTATCAAACCACTTTCCCCCACATACGTGGCGCATTAATAGCCCCAACCTGGTACCCTAATAACCTTCACGCGCCCTTTAGAATCATCAACTTACTGATTCTGCAAGCGCACAGATGGGCGAGATGTGCCAGATTGGCACCCAACGTGTACAGGGCGTGTACGCCGCGAGCGTGGCGCTGGTGCATTGCAGACCTGAATTTCGATGGGTTCATTTTCAGGTCCGCGAACAGACCTTCCGGGGCAGCCCGCGCGGGCCGCCGATGCCGCCACGGGGTTGAAACTAATTGGTATGGTCCGCCGCTTCTTGCCCTTCGGGGCTATAAGAAGTGAGCACAGGAGGCGGTCCATGGAAATCGACACAATCGGCATCGATCTGGGGAAGACGGTCTTTCACCTTGTTG